>WBZR01001250.1_pt1 | contig 33168 bp, 30 predicted proteins | sample 5204231 | NCBI WGS metagenome assembly WBZR01 (sample SAMN12412403, study PRJNA552823) | activated sludge metagenome | isolation source: activated sludge from anammox sidestream of wastewater treatment plant... | place: USA: Virginia | collected 2017-08 | reverse complement strand
ATCCCAGGCGACTTCCCCCATTTGATTCGTTTCAATCGCCTTAAAATTAGTGGCCTACGGCCGGCTCTGGAGCACGTCCAGGAATTGGCGCCTTAGCTTCGACCGGGGCCTTCTTCGCCGCAAGCGCACCCAACCAGAAGACAAACATAATGCTGATCCAGAAGAAGAGAACATTCGCAGAAATCATGTTCGCTGCGAAACCTACCGTGTGAGTATAGGCCCACGGCGAGTTATCCCTCATAATCTCATTCACGTGCCAGAACAGCCGCACCGATGACCTAATGTATCCCATCAGACCCATCATCCAGGTAAAGGCTGTCGCCAACATGATAAGAGCATATTGCGATCGAGCCGATATCTTTCCCCATTCAATCGGACCCATTTGCTTCGCCCCCTTCATCATGACGCTGTTGAGAGCAAACATGAAGAAGAGACACGACAGCGTCGTGGCCACCTGAGGAACTGAGAGGCCCACGCGCACGTTGGCAGGAATGTAATAGCCATACACTGCCAGCATAATAATGTTGAAATAGGCGAAGAAGAAGAAACACCCCATGAAGATGTTTCCGAACTTAGACCAAGAAACTGTCGAAACCTTATTGCCGCGCATGTACCAGACAAAGCTCAAAACCGTGGTCGTAATGATAACGTTAATGCCCCCGTTCTTGGCGGACATGACGCCATAATTTCCGAGCACAGGATGTTGCTGACCACCCATAGCCTTCAATTCCGCCGGGGTCATAACCATGGTATGAGGAGTGATAAACACGAGGAATCCACAAGTCAGCAGAAATACCAGATACTTGATGTAACGCTGGTACTTTTCAGCACCGCGCATACGGCCAAGCGCCTGCCAAAGGTAATAATTAGTACTAAGGAACAAGATCCCGATCATCGTGGCCTGGATAATGAACAACCATGCCAACAAGCCACCCATCAGAGTAATACCCATCTGCTGCCGATAGGCGTAGACCTCGCGCATCAACCAGTACCCAGCAAACGGCAGAGGAATCAAGAATGACACTCCCAGGGCCATCGCAATATAGCCCATCCAGTCATAGTGAGCTCGCTCCTCATCCGTTTTAGCAGAAAGGAATCGATAGGCTGCGTAGGCAGCCACAACACCACCGCCGAAAGCCATATTACCGAGAATACGATGCAGATTGAGGGGATTCCATAAAGCAGTGTGGATCACATGCCAAATGTTTCCCAGATACCGCCCCTGCTCATCCACACCGGCAGGAGACATCATGAAACCGATCCAGGAGTTCGCAAGGAACATCAGAATCGTCCCAATGACGTTCAAAATGACGGACATACTAAGGTGGATCCACTTCAGGAATCCCTCCTTCATCTTGTCCCAGCCGTAGTAATAGATATAGAGAGTTCCGCTCTCCGCCACGAACATCAAGGCATAAATGTGCATGACAGGACGGAAAATACCCGAAAGATACTGGAAGAACGCGGGATAGAGAGTCAGGAAGGTAAAGATCAGAATACCGCCCAGAATAGCGGTCAATGAATAAGCAGTCAGACTGATCTTGATAAAGTCGTAGGCAAGCTGGTCATACCGCTTGGCCAGAGCCTTATCCTTAGTCACAACCCCCATGAACTCAATAATCATACAAAAAATCGGAACCGCCAAAACGAAGCTACCGTAATACAGGTGCTGCTGGTTGGCGAACCAAAGGAGAACCCGACTCTCAAAGTTATACCTTGGATAATCCTTCTCTCCATCCGTGGTCTTGGGAGCGGGTGGCCCAGATACAATACCCTCCGTCTTGTAGTAAACATCCCTCCCCTTCTCAACCTTTGCATCGCCGCCCTCTTTTTTCGCATCAGCAGCTGGTGCATCAGCAGCAAGGGCAGGGATCGCAACCAAAACAGGCATGAGGAGGAGGCCGATCATCGCGACCAGCGCCATGATCGACATCAACTTCGTGCGGGTTACAGAGCCCATGGGTTACCTCCTTGATACATCTCGTATGTGAAAAACAGACTCAGACCCCCTGACATCCAGACGATTACTTCCGCAGGAGATACCAGAAATCCAGTCCCTGGGCGTCCATCAAGAAGTGATCAACGGCCGCAAAAAATGAAACACAAATCAGTATCGATACCACGAAATATACGATCGTCTGCCCCATCTCAAACCCCCTTCAAGATGATAAGCGTTTTACAGTCAGAGGACGCGGGCTCAACAAGGGCACTGAATCCCTCCGAACCAATAGAAGAACCACGTGCTCACTGCACAGGTAATGTAGAAAATCATTTTCCCAATCTTAATCTTGACGTCGTCCTGAGCAGCTTCCATCGTAATTCTCCCAGCGTTTTAAGTGCGTATTTTAAATTGACACACCACCTACTCTGTGCTAATCAAAATCCCTCACTTAATTGTTTTTTAAGGGGATTTTTATGGCAAAAAACTCAAAAGTGTTCGACATTATAGTTTTGGCCGGAATGGTTGTCAATATCATTTTGGCCGTGTTTCTGATCCTCTACTACTTTGATTTTCTATGATTTTCCGCGCAGAACTTCGGACTCAATCCTACCTTTTCCACTCACCGATTGGGCACAGCGAAAGCCGATGGTTTCATCTCGAAAATCCGGCATCATTTTACTGCGGGCTGTGATGCGCAGATCCAACCCCGAACTCGTATATGCGGCACCCCGCAACACCTTATATATGCCGAATTCAGGGACGGGGGGGTTTCGATCCGGAGCCTCCTTGTAAGCAGTCTCCAAATACCAATCCTCAACCCACTCCATCACATTACCTGCACCATCCATGACACCATAGGGACTGGCGTCACTTTTTACTCGTCCCACAGGGGCAGCCACGCCAAACCCATCATCTACGCGAGCCCAATTTGCGCCGTCAGGGATCTCAATATTTCCCCATGGCCAAAGTCGGCCATCCTCGCCCCGCATGGCCTTTTCCCATTCGGCCTCAGTAGGTAAACGCCTTCCACTCCAGGCACAGTAGGCCTTGGCGTCATCCCAGGATACGTACACGGCAGGCTGGTTCACCCCCCGCATTCGACCCGTATTTTTTGCATAGCGCGAAGGGGGGCCTGCTTTTCGATGACCTGTGGCCGCAACAAAAGCTGCATATTGCGAATTGGTCACTTCATAACGATCGATGAGAAACTCGTCTAGATAGATCGTCCGTTCCGGTCGTTCATCAAATCCCCCCTGATTCGTCCCAAGCACGAACGGACCGGCCGGAATAGCCACAAGTTCTTCCGCCAACGGCGCCTCCAAAGATGCCGGTTCGGGGGACGAGTCGCCGACATCATCAAGGGAATGCTTCGGCTGTGCTTCAAATGGCGTAGAAATAGTCCCTTGGAGAATCCCCACCAGCGGCATGCTGGCGGCGAGCAGCACCACCAAAAGAAAAACGACCTTGAAGCGTGTTTCAAGCATGGCGCCGGGTCTTATCTGGATGCCCTATCTACCTCGATGTCTTTCGCGCAGCGAAATCCGACTGTGATGTCATGTCGCCACGGTTTCGCTTGGAAGCGCTTGGAGGTCCGTACATTCCGCTTCGTTTCCCGCCATGAGCCGCCGCGAATGACACGTTGCTCACCCTGATCGGGCCCCTTCGGGTCACGGTAGGGAGCCTTGCGATAATAATTTTCATCGTAAAAATCGGCAACCCATTCGGCAACGTTGCCAGTCATGTCATAGACACCGTACGGACTACGACCAGACTCGAATGAACCAGGAGGCCCCAGATAACGAAATCCATCTTCGTTGCCGTCAATATTCGCCGATCCGACAGCAAACTCCTCTCCCCACGGATATCGACGCTTCCCCTCTCCGCGCGCTGCCTTCTCCCATTCCGCCTCGGTGGGCAAACGCTTCCCGGCCCATTTGCAGTAGGCCTCCGCATCGTCCCACGTAACAGCGATCATCGGATTTTCAGGTTTCAGGAGCTTGGCCGGATCGTCCTCGAATACCTCGATTTTTCGTTTAAACCGCTTCGTCATCTTGGCGAAACGATCGTACTCATCTTGCGTCACTTCCTTCTTATCGATGAAGAAGGCCTTTAGATACACCTGGTGTTCCGGCTTTTCGTCAGGGTCGCTGTCGTTGTCACGGCTGCCCATCACGAACGGTCCCTCTGAGATCTGAACCATCTCGCGCCCATCATCTCCAACGAGCGTCTTGTACATGGAAAAATCCTGGGCCGCCGCCACCTCGACGGCCTTGGCCTCGGTCTTGATCGACAATGCCAGCTCTCGCATCTGTTTGGCCTTGTAGGACTCGTACACCAAGCCCGCGATCATCAGGATGAACGAGGCAAACACGAAGATGATCGACCCGATCAATACACCTCTATTTTCCATGACCCTACTCGCCCCTCACGATTTGGTCTCTGCCGGCTGGGGGGAGGCGGCCCTCTCCTCCGCCTCCATAGCCTTTCGAGCAGCCCGCATATCCAAAAGCATTGAAATCTGGACGCCGAGAAATCCCCCCATGGCCGCGCCCGCCCCGGCTCCGAACGATACTTTTTCCATACCCGCGATCACCCACGCCAATAGGCCACCAAGCACGGCGCCCACCAAAATACTCACCAGAAATCGACGTCCGCCGAGAAACCCGACCACGGCGCCAAGCGCCAGGCCCAATCCAGAAGCCAATGGGATAGACGAGCCCCCCAGAATCGTTCCAATTAACGCTCCGACGGTGCCCATGACGAGCACACCGAAGACCACATCGAAGATGGCGCGGCGCGACGGTCTGTTGATAGCTGTCATACAGCTCCATCCCTCGACATATCCTCCGAACAACTCACTTCGCCGCACTCACCGTAATCGAACCGAAATCAATCTCCACCCCCGGCCCAGCAAACAATGAGATCCCCCAGGCCTTTTCCGCCGGCTCATGTTTGTGAATGCGCTTGAAGTCCTCGTAGACATTGATACGCTCCTCGACCCACTCCCCTACGGGACGCAAGCCGCTTTGCACGACGATCTCGGAACCACTGAACATGCCGCCTTCGACGATCGTGCCTTCCGGCTTTCCCCCGCTCCAGATGTATTTCGTGAACACGGGGATAAATAGGAGATCCGTATCAAGCGAAGCGTATACGGCCGCAATCGGCTCAGACCCATCAGGAGCCTTGTGGAGACGCCAGCGCCACGTCAAAATGGGATATGCCTTGGGATCCCACTCGATCTTCCGCTTCTTGACCCGCTGCCCAGCATCCTTCGCGGACAGAAACTTCTGTCCGTTCTCGGCCTGGATTCTGTATGCTTCGCGCCCCTTGGCCTGACTACGCTGATTTTCATGCTGCCACTCGAGGGGAAATCCATCTTGATCGGCGGACTGAAAATCTTCCAACACCAGGACAGTTCGATCCCCTGCGTACGCAACGGGCGGAGTTCCGCTTACCTCTCCCAACCCCAAGAGTCCCAGCATCCACAGAGCACCATACAACACCTTCCTACTCATTTCCGCACCATACCTTTCGATGAACTCCCGTCTAGGCTTCGTGCGAGGGAGAAGGGAGAAACCCCGCCTCCCGCTCTGCGCTGAGATCTTCATGCAAAACCGGTTGCTGCCCCCGTTCGCAGACCCAAAACAGGAAGAATACGGCTCCCCAAAACATCACCATGTTGATCGTGACCATCTTCGCAGCGAACCCCAGTGAAGGCGTGAACGCCCAGGGCGACGTATCGGGCATCAATTCGTTTACATGCCACGCCAGGCGACCGGAAGACCGGATGTAGCCCATCAGCCCCATCACCCACGTAAAGGCCGCAGCCAATCCGAACAACCCCACCATCCCACGAACCGAAATATGCCCCCACTGCACCGGTCCATGAACGGTCGCGCCCTGCAGCATCCGTCGATTCAGGAGCAAGCCCACTGCCACCACCACCAGTGTCGTGACCGCTTGAGGCCCCGACAACGCCACTCGAACACTGGCCGGGAGGTAAAACCCATAGATCGACAACCCGATGATATGGGCCATCCCAAGACCGAACAGCACCCCGAGCGCCAAATTCCCCCTCCTGGCCCAAGAGATTGTCATGGTGCGGTTTGCACGACGGTAGAAGATGTAACTCAAGGCGGTGATACAAATCATGACATTCACCGCGCCATTCTTCGACGACATCACTCCATAGTTTCCAATCACAGGGTGCTGCGCTCCGCCCATGGCCTTCACTTCGGTTCCGGTCATCAGAATGGTGTGCGGCGTCAGCCAGATGAACAGACAGCCGCACAGGGCGAGCAACAGATACTGGTAATAGGCTTGGTATCGCTCCCCACCGCGAATCCGTCCCATACTCTGCCAGAGATAATAGTTGACGCCCAGAAAGAGAGCGCCGATCAAGAGCGCTTGCACGACAAAGAGCCATGTCAACAACCCGCCCATCATGGTCACGCCCATGCTTTGGCTATAGGCATACACCGAGCGCATCAACCAGTAGCCGGCAAACGGCATCGGCAACAGGGCACACACCGTGACGAAGAGGAAGACATAACCGACCCAATCGTAATACGCCCGCTCCTCCTGACTCTTTCCGGTGAAGAACCGATAACAGGCATAGGCCAACACCACAGCGCCCCCCGACATGATGTCGGCAAGGAACCGGTGCAGGTTCAGCGGATTCCACAAGGCTGACCGCAGCAGATGCCAGGGATTCCCCAAGTAGCGCCCCTGACCGTCAACCCCTGACGGAGCCATCATGAACGCCGACCAGGCGTTCGCCAGAAGCAGCAAGGAGGTGCCGAAGACGATGGCCAGCAGGCCCATGGACAGGTGGACCCACTTGGAATCAGGCCCAGCCAACCGGTCCCAGCTGTAATAGTAGGCAATGGTGAGAAACGTGGTGCCGACGAAAACGAGGGCATAAATCGGCATCATGATCTTGAACGTGCCGCCCATGTATTGCATGAAGCTGGGATACAGCACGATGAACATGGTCAGCATGACGCTACCGACGACGGCCGTCACGGAGATCGCGAGCAGCGCCACTTTCAGGAGGTCCTGCGCCAAACCATCGTACCGCATGGCCATCGCAGGATTCCGCGCCACCAATCCAAGAAATTCCAACAAGACGCAAAAGATCGGCAACGCGAGGACGAATCCTCCGAAATAGGTGTGCTGCTGAATGATGAGCCACATCAACAAGCGGCTATCGAGCGCGCCGTATTGAGGATAGTGGCTCTCGTTGCCGGTCGGTGCGGACGGCCCACTGGCAATCCCCGTCGTATGAAAGTACACGTCCGTGGACCGTTCGGCGTTTTCCAGCAGATGAGAGCCCCACAACGAGCCGGCGATCGCGAGCAGCGCACAACACACCAACGTCACGAACCCGGACTGTAAACAAAGGCGCTTGATCATGACGACACTCTCTGGTTGTGTTTCTCAAAGGCGGCCGCGGGCTCACTCAGCGGAGGACCGACAAGAGCCTCCCGGGACTTTCCGAGAATTCCCATCACGAAAGGACATCGCAAGAGGGCGCCGGACACGCTGCCGCGCTCGCGGTTTTCCACGTCACGCCGATCCCCCAAGTAGTAACAATACAAGGCCATCACAGCGCCGACGACCGCCGCCGCCGTCGTGAAGAACCACGGAGAAGCCACCGGTTGTTTCAATACATACAGGCAGCTGCCGACCAACACCAGGTAATAAGTCGAGGCGAAGGCCAACCCAGGCCACCACCAAAACTTCAACAACTCGCCCCAGCCCGTATTGGTGAATTGAGGAACCCAATCCCTTCCGCCGGCCTGACCGGAAAGAAACGCCGGCAGCGCGACGGTCCCCGCTACCAACGTCACAAGGGCTCCCTCCACCAACACGGCCCAATCCCCGTTCACCAGAGGCATCACAGCGAGGGACAACCCCACGCAACTGACGACGCCCAGCCCCAGCCATTGCATCATCGCCGGCGGAATCCGCCGCAGCAGCGCCCGTAGGGCCACACCATCCGGGAACGTCGCGAAGGGACGTCCGCTTCGTTCCAGCCAACGGATATGGCCGATTTCGAAGGCGTCGCGCGCAACCGCCGTACAAGGAATAATGATCGCCATCATCGCGGGACCGTCAGGATGCTTGGCATAGTCGTATCCCACCAGCCAGAGCAGGGCCAGCACCAGGAGTGACAGCTGAACCCCGTAGACGAAGCCGATCCACGCCAAGACCCAGACGATCCGCGGAACCCCGTCTTCATCGATTAACCGAGAGAACGGCACCGTACGCCCCACGCGATAGGCGCAGATGGCGGTCGCCAGCGAGACGAGTCCGCTCAGCAAGAGGAGGGTCAACGGCTCAGACAGTGACGTGACGTGCTTCGCGGCCCGGTAGACGGCAAAGGCCACCAGTCCCGGTACGAACATCACCACACGCTTTCTCGTGCGAACAGAATCCTCCGTCACGGCTAGGGTCAAACTCGGGAGGACTCGTAAAGCTAACCGATGTAACATGCGTTCTTTCGCCGTACAGAGTCTGCCATCGTTTACGATCGTTGCGCCGCCATGCCGAAATACCGGGCCTTCACTTCTTCCATCAAGGCCACGGTCACGCACGTCAAACCCCGATCCACGGCCGTGCGCTCCAACTCTACGCGTGCCATCGCGCGAACCGGGGCCGGCACCTTGTCCAAACGACGCTCGGCTTCCGGATCCCACGACACCACGTCCCCTGTCTTAGCCTGCTCGATGGCGTCGTACGTGATGACACGCTGTCCACGCGCCCTGACGAATCCCTCCACCAACTCACGCAATAACGGAGCCGCATAGGGTGGGAGCCGGTCCAAGCGATGCCGGGCATCATCACTCCACAGAAGGCGATCCACGAGGCCGTTGGTTTGTCCGGCTGGGACGTCGAGGCCGACCATCCATCGACAAGAGCGGCACTCCCACCGTACGAACCACGTCGGAGGGCCCGCACCGACCCGCTCCTCGACACCTTCTGTATGCATCCACTTGCCGCACCCGCACACCAGCATCTTCTGCCCACCCTCCCCCTCTCGGCCGCCCGTTATCCGATTTTTCCAGGATAGAGGATGTACAACATCGCGTAAGTAAAGGTGCCGGTCAGGAAGAGGATGCAGTAGATGACCATGGTGAATCGCCCCAAGGCGCGATGGCGCTTCGCGCCGTCAGGCCAAATGCGCTGGATCGCCATCTCCACCGCAAGGACCAGCGCAACCAAAATCAGGAATCCCAGGTAGACTTCCAACTTGCGCATGGAAAACCCGGCCGACATCACGCGCGAGCCGAACAGAAGCAGCACGATCACGGTCAGGGCGCCGAAAATGGCGCCCACCTTGCCCCAGGAGGTCTGCAACAAAGCTTCATTGAGTACCCGCGCGCCGTTCAGAAAGCGTTGCGACCGAAATCCCAAGACGATCATATACGCCGCCATCACCAACCCGATGATGACGAGGATGATATGGACCGTCAGCACGGGGATGAACACATAGTCATACAGGGCCTGGGATCCGCCGAATCCTTCCTTCCCTTCAACGGCCAAGACACCGAGTTGCCGAAACAAGTAATACGCGGTGAAAAACCCCACCATCGCGATCATGCCGCCCAGCATCAGCCAGTGATGACCATGCCCGCGATGTTGTTTAGCTTGAATCCATCCGACGATGAACAGGCCGGTAAAGAGCGTGGCCATCAGCTGGCTGAGGTCCGCTCCTATCGTGGCGTGCGTCCCGAAGAAACCGGGCTGCCGCAGGAATTCAAACATGATGGGCCTCGCCGCTCGGCCTGATGCCCTGCACCACGGCCGTCCGCTCCAGTTCCTCCACCGAGACATATCCGGCGTCATGCATCCACTGCATGGCTTCCCCCGTGCGATAACAGCTGCCGCGCTCCGTATTCACCAAAATATGAACGGCAAACGCGGCGGTCCAGGCCGGGCTGGTGCCCGAAGCATCCAAAAATCGGTCTTTTATGATCAACCGTCCACCAGGGGCGAGGTGCCTGTAGATTTTTTTCACCAAGGCGGCATTGGTCGCCAGGTCCTGATAGTGGAGGATGTCCGACATCAACACGACATCATAGGGTCCGCCCAGAGGGTCTCGATTGAAATCTCCGGCCTTCAGTGTGATTCTGCCCTCCAGCCCGGCCTCCTTCACGGTTCGCTCGGTCACTGGCAAGGTGGTGGCCAGGTCAAACACCGTCGCCGTCAGAGTGGGATACACACGGCAAAAGGCGATCGCGTTGGTCCCGGCCCCACCTCCAAGGTCCAGCATGGTCCCGGCTTGATCAAGTGCCAGCCGTTTAGCGAAATCAGGCCCACTTTGTTGCCCGATGCGATGCAAGACCGACAGCACGTTTGCCCCCAAGGCCGGATCGGTCTCGAAGACGTGCTGCGACACCGGTGAGCGGCCGGTCTTCACCGCCTCCTCCAGCTTGCCCCAATTACCCCATTCCGCATCGTGAAGGAGCAGAAGATGCCCGATATATTGGGGCCCATGCTTCACCAGATACGCCGCAGCCACCTCTGTGTTCTGATAGACCTCACCGGTTTTGAGCAAGAGCCTGATCGCAACCAGGGCGTTGAGAAGCAGTTCCAGGGCGCGAGGGTTGGCGTTTAACTTTTCGGCTGCCTCGTCGACGGTCCGACCCCGGCCATCGAGAGCCGAAAACACGTCTAATTTCACCGCAGTGAGAAGGATTTTGGTCTCCCAGTAGTAACCAAGCTGGAAGACTTCAGCGAGAGACAATTCACGTGGCACACATCACCTACTGTGAGAATTCGGTGTTGAAATTCGGCATCTTACCCAGTTCAGAAAGAGAAACGCAAGGCAACCAACCCCGCACCAATGCTCGTGGTCAGGAGCCTCCGCCGGATTTCATCCGAGAGGCCTCGCTACGTAACGGACACCCTGCATAGCGCAGATACGCAACGGTCAAAAAGCAGAAAGGGCAGTGGCCTGACCGACCACTGCCCTTCCGCGGCGGACTGCGCCGCTTGATAGAAACGCGCTTACTTGATCTCAGCCTTGAGGGTGGCCGTTCCGCCTTCCGCCACCTCAACCTCGAACTCGTTCAGCTTGCCCTTCCCGACGAACGGATGCCAGACAACCACCTTGTGCTTGCCGGCGGGCACACCCTGGATCTCAAAGGAACCATCATCCTTCACCACCGCATGATACGGATTCCACACCGGGAGGAAGAAGGACTGCATGAACTCATGCTGGTCGCACTGCAACCGGTAATAGCCCAACTTCTCTGCGCCGCCACGGAAAGTGACCGGCTTTTCCAACTTGTCACCCTTCTTGGCCAAACCGATGTTGAAACCGGTGGCCGAGGTGGAGCCCTTCACCGTGAAGCTGTGCGGGTTATGCAACACGCCCTGGGTGGACTTGGGATCATCAGGATCGGCATCGTTGTTGACGGCGCGGAACGGCTTGTTGTTCACGACCACCCCGCTGAACGGCAGGAACTCGCAGAACTCAGCCACGACGTCCGTGCCCTTGAAGCCATCCTGGAATGCCTGATCCTCAACGTCGACGACGGAAACGACCGCACCCTTCAAGCCACCATCCTTACCGACTTCGATGGTCTTGAGGAAGCGCTTGTCGCCATCCATCAGGCTCTTGTTCGGGTGCTTCGGACAAAACTTCGGGTTCGGGAACTTGGAGAAGGAGAATTCCTTCTGTTCGGACTTCCCGGGATAGGTGACTTTCCCGGAGATCGTGCCTCCGGCAAACGAGGTGAGGGGCGCAGCCAAGAACGCTGCGGCCGCAACGCCGAACACAACTTTCATCGCACCCTTCTTCATGTCACTGCCTCCTTGTGATGAACATTAACCGAACAACTACTCCGACACCCACTCAAAAAGATAAGGGCGGGTGACCATGCCCTCGCCTCAATAATCTTGTTCACTTGACGTAGCTCTGCGCTGACCTACGACCCGGCCTCTGAACGATTGTCTATACTGGAATCTTACTCACCCTGTCAACTTGAAATCCAGCCATTCGGACCTCAAGATTTCGCGGGATTAGCCGCTGCCTTCTGGTGCCCGAGAATACGGGCGATCGCCCCGCCCACAGTCGCTCGGACGGCATCATCCTCATCATGCAGCGCCGCCTTCAAAATCGGCAGGAGATCCGTCCCCCCGATCTGCCCCAAGGCCCTCGCGGCGGCGATGCGCGGGCGAGGAATCGGATCCTTCAGCATTCCCGAAAGAAACTCCACCGCCGCTTGTCGGTTGCTCCCACGGGCACGACCCACCGCCTTGGCGACGGCCGACCTGGTTCCGGGATCATTATTTTGAGCCAGGTCATAGAGGTCATTCGCAACGGTATCGAATGGCTCCCCCACTCGAAGCAATGCGGACACGACCGCCGCCTTGACCACCGGATTCGGATCGGTCAGCGCCTTCCGCAGTGCCCCCAGCGAATCCTTGACTCCCAACTCGCCGAGACTGATCGCTGCCGACGTCTTCACAGCAGGAATCTTGTCCTCCAGCGCCTGCTCCAGGGCCGGAATCCCTTGCACCTTTCCCAACTCCCCCAGCGCGGCGGCAGCCGCTCCACGTACCGACGGTTGGGTGCTGGTGATGGCCTCCTGAAGAATCGGCAACCCGCGGGCATCCTTGAGGTCCCCGACCAACCGGAGGGCCGTGGCGCGCTCCTCCGGATTTTGTGCAGCCGCAGCCTGCCGCACAGTTTCCCACATGGCAGTTCGCCCCGTATGGTACAGCGAGCCCGCCGCTGCCAGGCGAACCAGTACCTGCTCATCCTTGAGCGCTTGCTCCAGCAAGGGAATGACGGAACGATCACCGCTCTTTCCCAATACCTTCAGGACCGCCGCCTTGACCATCCCCGCCTGGTCCTCCAAGGCGTTGCGCAGCCGTGGCGACCGCCGGCCCGCTTCGAGCTTGCCCAACGCCTCAGCCGCCAACGCACGTACCAGTCCAGACCCGTCGCTCAATCCATCTTCCAAGGCAGGAATGGTCTCCGGAGAATCCACATCTTTCAGCGCCGTATAGGCGGCGCCACGCATCTGTTCCCGCATGTCCTTCACCAGCACGTACACGAACCCCAGTGCCACGTCCCGCAAGAGAGTCCGATCCTCCCGCTTGAGGTCCTGCTCCAACTTTTCGTATTCGATCAAGGCATCCTTCGGCTTGCCCAGGAAAATCAGGGAGCGAGTCTTGATCCGCCGGACATCAGGCGAGGCGGCTTTTTCGTTAGCAGTGCGATCGGCAAGATCCACAGCCTCCTGATACTGCTTTCTATCGAATGCAGCCTGGACCTCTTTCAGAGAGGCCGCGGACGCCATCCCAGCCCCCCCCCAGAACCCGATACTGAAAAGAATGACGGGCACACACAATAGCGGTCGCAATCGTTGTCTCACAGGCCCCTTACCCTCTTTCTCCGCTGGTTGACGGTGGAACCCAGCGCTGATACCCGGTCGGCTGCTCAAAATAATAATCAGGTTGAGGAGAATACCGGATGCGTTGATATTCGACCGACCAATCGCGGTCCTGACTGACTAACTTGAGCACGACCCCCGTCTCGGCATCCACCCATTCGTAGAGCCGTTCATTGCGACCATTGTAGTCCACACGTACCTCGAACAGTCTCGAGGGGCGCCCGATCGTTGTGGCATCCCCGATCAGGGTTCTGCTCTGCTCGCCTGGAAGGTGCGGTTGAAGTGGCAGGATCTCTTCCGGTTTGACGGGGACGGCCAGGATCTGTTTGCGTCGCGCGAGAAGGTACCAGGTCTCTCGTTGATCCAAGCGTATGATTTCGATGGTGGAATAGCCAAGCTCCGTCTTGATCGCATACTTGTACTCCAATCGCATGCGATCGCCCTTGGCAAAAACCTGCGCCTCGAAACGGCGACCCTCAACCTGCTTCGTCACGGTGCCGGAAAATTCGGCCTGCCCCGCCGTCGGCGACCGGCTCGAACCATCCTCCGCGACAACAGGGCTCGCCACCACAAAAAGCCAGATTGCAAGGAGGCCTCTGAGTGCCCATCGGAAGAGGCGCCCCATGGCGGCTTACTGTTGATGCTCGACGAGGGGATCGATTTCAACGGGATGTCCCAGGGACTCGAGCCCGAAACGTGGATTGTCCATCACCTTGTAAGCCGTTCTGTTCCCCTTCGGAGCCGGGAGCGCGACCTGTTCGGTCGTAGTTCCGTCAGGACCGATGGTGACGGTGCGCGTCACACCGGGTCCCGCCTGGGGATGCCACACAACCATCTGATAGGTGCCGGGCGGAACGTTTTCGATCCGGAAGGCACCCTTGTCGTCGGTCACCGCATAATAGGGATTGTTCACGGCCATGGCCCAACTTTCCATGTAGGCGTGAAACCCGCACTGCATATAGAACGTCCGGCGTCCCTTGTTCAGATAGATCGGCCCAACGAGAGACTTCCCCGGCGCATGGTTGTGCACCGCCCGCATGTTCCCACGCTGGTGTTGATGGTTCAAAATGAGGGGCGTATTGAACAACACCCGCGCGCCGGCTTCAAGGGACGTCTCATATCCCTGAATGTCATGCATGACCGGGTCCATATTCACCACTTCCACGGCATGGCCGTTCCGCACGATGGTGATCCACGGCTCGAACAGACAATCGCGCGCCTCGATCAACGGCACGGACATATCGAACGGCTTCCCGGATTCAACCCCTTCGAGCGTCACGATGACGTTCTTGAGCCCGCCATCGGTGCTCACGATAAAGTCACGCAGCAACCGCCACCCCTTCCCGTTAGAGATCCGCCCACAATAGGTCGGGTCCGGAAACGTAATTAGATTAAACCCCTTCGGTTCGGGGATGGGCCCGGACAACGTCACCTTGCCATCGAGCGTTCCGCCATGTTGCACGTCGATCACTTCATAGGCGAACGCAGACGGAACGATCTGACAGAACCACACCAAGAGTGCCGCGAACGCGATCGAACGAGTCATGCCAGATCGTATGGACGTCATCATGCTCCTCTCTTTCCGTTCGAGCAGGGCTCAGGGCACCTGCAGTTGTAATGTCGGGCGGATGTCCACCACCTTTCCCAGCGACTCCGGCCCATAGTGGGGATTCTCTGCAATCTCGTGGACGCTGCGGCGACCAAGCGGGGCGGTGAAGCCGAAGTCCACAGCAGTCGTGCCCTTTTCAGTGACCGTGATTTTCTTCTGCAACATGGTCCCGACCCCCGGATGCCAGGCCATGAGGGTGTATTCACCAGGCGGCACATCGGTCAGGGTAAAGCTGCCATCTTCTCCGGTCAGGGCGTAGTACGGGTTGTCGACAGCAAAGCCCCAACTTTCCATATAGGCGTGGAAACCGCATTGCATCACGAACATCCGCCGTCCCTTGGTCATGCGAATCAATTCCTTGACCGGTTCTCCCGCCAGGTGCTCATGACTCTCCGCATTGACCAGGCGCTTATGGTGCGGATTCATGGGCAACGGAGTGTTGAACAGGACGCGGGGCCCCAACTGCGACGTCTCGTAGGCCTGGATGTCGTGCATGACGGGGTCCATGTTCATGACCACCACCTCGGACCCGTCCTTCACCACGGTCACGAAGGGCAGAAACCGGCAATCACGGGCTTCGATGGTCAGAGGTTCGAACTTGAACGGTTTTCCCTTCTTGGCGTCGGTCAGGACCACAACGGCATCCTTCAGCCCGCTGCGGGAATTGAGCGAAAATTCGTCGAGAATCCGCCAACCCGTCCCCGTCGAAATGCGACCGCAATACACCGGGTCGGGGTAGGTAATCAGGTTATATCCTTTCGGGGTGGGCTTCCCTCCCGTCATCGTGACGATTCCGGTGATCGTTCCGCCGTCTGAAACCGTGATTTCCTCATAAGCCCACGATGCAGTCCCCCAGACGGTAAGTGTGCAGAACATGACAAGGCCGGCCAATCGCATGTCATTCCTCCGATAATGTGCAGGTGATCAATTACGACCTGATGGGCAACTGTGCCCGAAATGCATTGTTTTGATCATACACAATCCCCTGCGCATAACAAAAGGGGGGAGCCTGAAAAGGCTCCCCCCTTCACTCTCACCGATCGAGAGTGGTCGTCGGCTTACTGCGCAGCGACAGGAATCGCTTGCACCGTCGGCTGCTCGACCGCAGCACTCTTGGTTCCGGCACCGGTACCGGCCAAGGGCAGCAACCGCGTATCACCGGACGGCAACACACGGACATAGCCCCACTGACCGGACTGCGAGTACGGCAACCGCTGGTTGCTGTACACATAGTCACCCGGGAGACGGTAGATGCCACCCGCGGACGGAATGAACGCATCCAACACCTCGGAACCAGAGTACTCCACCACGCTGATCTGGTCCGCGCCGCGCATGAACGGCTCGATCGGCCACTCGTGCTTCTCGACGCTGAACATGCCGTTCTGCTCGTTGCTCACACCCAGTACGTGAATGCGCACCGGATCGCCTGCATGCGCCTCGATAATCGGGGTTGCAGGATCCTCAGGCTTGTCCGCCTTGCAAGGCTGGAACACCTTGCCGAGCGAGCAACCCTGCTCTTCACGGTACTTGTACGGCTCCGACCGATAGTTGACGCCGGTCAGACCCGCCACGTTCTGCACGTACGGCATGAAGCTCGTGCCGATGATGTTGTCTTCGTCTTGGAAGAACAACGCCACGTCACGGTAGTTGGCGCGCGTTTCATTGCCCGGAATGGACCGGTCGATGATCACGTCCGCCGCCCATGCATTCTTCGTGGACAGGTCGGCTCCGGTCTTCGGATCGCGGTACTTCGATCCCTTCGGACCGACCACGATGGCGCCGAACAACCCGTTCCGCGGATTGGTCATAACATTGCCCCAATCCCACACCAGCGACGTGGTTTCGCCGTTGAAGGGATCCGCGTAGTAGGTGTAGTCGCGCTCACCGCCCGGCGCCACGGTCTGGTCGCCGGGATTGTTCCCCACGTTCGCGCCCATGGAATCCTTCGGATCGAAGGCCAGGCCGATCGCGGAGAAGGACGCCTTGCTGTCCTTCATCTTGTTCTTCAAGTGCACCTTGACGCAGTCACCGGCATTCACACGCAACGTCAACGGCATCGGCTGTGCGCCGCTCGCCACCTTCGCTGTGTCCTCCTCCAAGGCATAGATCTTGGCCTCGGGATTGTTCGTGAGAATCTTGCGCTCAAAGTCCACTTCGATTTCATCCGGCGCCTTCGCGTTGAACTTCATACCAGGGAAGTCCATGGCGACGACGTTGAAGTGCTTCACCGGAGCATCACCAGGACACACCGGCAAGGCCTTCGGCATTTCACCCTTGTTGGAGAAGCCCGCGGGCAGCTTCTTCAGATCTGCTTGCTCCTTGTCGTACACGCGGATGATGCCCCAGCCGCCCTCGGAAAACTTCGAGGACCGGCCGTTGAAGTGGATGTAGTCACCGGCCAGGTGCCGGCTGCCACCCGCTTCGGGCACCACAAGGTCATAACGCTCCGCAATGCCGATATGGATCGAGTTCTTCCGATTGGCATCCGGGGCATACCGCTCGGTCCAGAACGTGTGGCCGGACAGCGTCCAGACCATCGACTCGTTCATGAGCGTGTGCAAGAGACGGAACACCATCGTGTCGCCGACATAGGCACGCAGCGTCGGCGTATACGGGTCGCCATGGATCTGGCTGTTGAAGACCTGTGACACGTCAGGATTGGTCGCCAACCGTTGAGCGATCGGCGCCGCCCTGAAGTTCAAGCCGCTGCCCGTGGTGTGGGTACCACCGTTCAGGAACGGCATCGGCGTCATGTAGATCTTCTCCGGCATGGCAAAGGACACGGTCTTACCTGCCTCGAGCGCCACTTCGATCGGCTGCCCGGGAGGATTGCCCGCCGTCACGATGTTGACGGTATGGGGCACGGTGTCATGCACCTGCACCATCAACTCACGGAAGCTGTTGTTCACGCCATGGCCCACCGGCTCACTGGTATGAATGTCCGCGATCGGTCCGCTCCACACCAACTTCCCGGTCTTCGGGTCATGATAGGTCGACCCGACCGGCTCGGCGATGAAGGTCCCGAATCCACCGTGCGGCCAGGTGGTCGCACCGAACGCATGGTCATGCCAGAACACGGTGCCCACGTCCGCATCGACCCAGAACCGCTGCCGCACGAACTCGACGGTCACGATGTCGTTGACCGGGTGATCGTGCTTCAGGCCCTTGGCCAACGTGATCGTGTTCCCGTTGATGGCCTTGATGCGGGAAATTTCATTGCCCTTCACGTTGTCGGCGCCCACGAGGAGCAGCGTGCCGACATGGAACTGCTTGGCATTCTTCACCGTAATCGTCGTCGCGCCCTTCTTGGCGGCGGCGGTGAACACGGTGTTCATCGGAACCGGCAACCCCTTCGGATTCTTCTTCTCCAGCATCGTGAACGGACGCACCGACTGTTCATAGGAGAAGCCGGTGATCACGCCGTCCGACGCCTGGTTGTCGAACTGCAGGAAGTGCCAGTGCGTGTTGATCTTCGACGACTGGAAGTTGGTGTAGTCGTCGTCATCCCACTCGCTCGTCAACGTCCAATCCACGCAATCGTAGATGTTGCCGCGGACGACCAGCGGGTACTTCAAGTCATCGTTCTTGCGAATCTCCGCTTCCTCTTCATGGAGCACGAAGATCAATCCGTTCGGATCGACCACCGGCGGCTCCTTGCCCGTCTTCTTGGCGATCGTGATCGGGAGCTTGATGAAGTGGACATTGTAGTTCTTCCGTCCGGCATTGGCCGGACAGAGACTCCAGTTGCCGTTTTCACCGGGCAACGCCTGATCCACGCTCTCCTCGCCGTTCGCATCCCGGCGGATCATTTCCAACCAGGGCGCGCCGACATGGTTCGGCGCAAACATCACGCGCTTGCCGAAGTGCGGCGTCAAGTGCGGCCACGCCACCTTTCCGGTCAACGGCTCGAACGTGATCGGATGCCGCTTGCCCGGGTGGGTGGACTTGTACTTCGGGTTGTCGATCGTGCTCTCGGGCTCGCTCATGGCGCGGGTGCCTTCCCAAGCCCAATCCAACACGGTGGCATCGTACGAAATGATCTGACCCTTTTCGTCGTTCTTGTGGCCCGGCTTGCCCATGGTGGGCAACTGCATCTCCACCCAATCCTTGATGGTGATGGTGGCAGGATTGGACTTCCAATCGCTCTTGCCCTTCTCGACGATCTTGAAGGACTTGCCGAACCAATCGACGGTCTGGCCGACCAACTTGTCCGACGTGATCGGAGCCTTGATGCGCCCCTTCCGGTCCGGCAACTCGCGCAGATCCGGCATCACATCGTTCCGCAGATCACCCTGCTGCAGGGTGTTGTACACGCGCCAGTAGCCCCACATGCCCGCCACGTAATGGTGCGCCACGTGGCAATGGAAGAGGAAGTCACCGGCCAGCTGCTGACAGAGACCGGAACCGCACTCCGTCTCGAGGTCCAACGCTTCCGACGGCCCGATCACTTCCACGTCCACACGGTCCGTCTTGGCGCGAATGACCGGGTACTTCACCGGCCCGTTGGCGCTGGTCGTCCACAGATTCATGTCGTCGATGGCACGTGGGCTGCGCGGCCAGCGGATGGTGCCGCCATGCGGATGGTGGCTGTGAAACACTTCGGATCCGCCATGGACCAGGCGGAACTTCGCCGGGTCGCCCATGTAGGAGCGCGGAATCGTCGGGGACGGGTCACCGAAGGTGTACGAGCTGTACCCCATCGACTCGTCCTCGAAGCCGAAGTATTCGTGCTGCACGTGCATGTTGTTGATGCCGAACGGCTCGCTGCGATAGTTGATCGCACGGCCACCCGGACGATAGGCGTCCGTCAATGGATCGCGCTGCGGCAGGAAGTCGCCCTTCTTGTTCACCGGGCGGAAGGCTTCGTCGCCGACTTCGTGATAGTACAGCACGAATTCGCGGAAGTCCGGACCGGTGCCGTTCTTGATGATCACCTGCCAGCCGCTCGTGGCCGGGGTCGCATCGCCCGTTCCCAACGGCTCCAGATATTCAGAGCCGCGCGGTTCGACCACGAAGGACCCGAAGAGCCCCATCACCGTGAGTTCGCGGTCGTTGGCGAAGGTATGGAACTGCCGCACCCCTTCCTGCGTGCTCGGGTGGATGTACCACTCGAATTCGCCGCTCTTGTCCTTGGCCACAATGCTGTCGGGATTGGTCGTGGTGGCCGACGCGCCGGTCGCACTCACCACCATGCTGGAACCGTGGATGTGGAGGCTGACGTCCTCGCCGCCTTCTAACTTGTTGGTCAGCTTGATCTTGACGCAGTCGCCCTGGTTGCCGCGGATCGTCAGCGGCTGGATCCACTGGGCCTGCACGCCGGGAATCACCGCGCCCGGGTCAAAGCCTTCCTTCTCACGGGCGTCCCGGTTCTTGGTCTCTTCCGCGCGCACCTGGTCGAGATTCTCGTCCAGCGTGTACATGTAGCCGGGATAGAAGTCGAGCCACTGATTCAGGGTGATCTCGACGTTGATCGCCGACACGTTGTACTGCTTCACCGGCGCCGTGGCGGGGCACTTCCCCACCCCGTTCAGCGACACGGGCTCGATGCGCGGATCGGACATCAGGAGCATGTCCTGACCGCCCGCGCCATACTGGTGCATCATGGTCTGGGTATTGAACATACCCGTGTTGACTTGTTGCACCTGCGGGTCATGGCTCAGGTGCTCCATGATGCGCTGATGCTGCTGTTCGACCATCGCGGACCGCTCGGGCTTGCCGCCCATCGCATCCTCGATGATCGTCTGCCCCTTCAGCTGTTCCGCCCACGACGGGAGTTGATGGGACATCGCCGTCTGTTGCGGCGCTGCATGGGCCGCATGCGGCTGAGATTCAGCCGATGCGGCCAGCGGCAGGCACACCAACGCACCGCCAGCAATGACGCTGAGCGCGCGTGATGTGACACGTGTCAACCAATGACAATCCATGGACCGGCCTCCTTGGATAGAGTTGAGAAAGGAACGGATGAAAACTGTTGTGAGCCTGTTACAGGCAGGACATAGAAAACCTCAGCACAGGTGGAACATGTTCGGACGATGCTCCTACGTCATGGCGTACGTAGGCTACGGCCTTGAAAAAACTCGGGCGGAAGAGTACTGAAGTCCAGGGTCTCTGTCAACCCCTTTGGACACCCTTTCATCGGATCTTCATGCATCGTTCATGATCAGCGTCGCAGAATAATCCATCGGCCACGCGAGACGTCCGATTCGCAGCGGTTCAGCCCCAGCCGAGTGCGCGACGGCCGCCGCTCCATTGTCTCTGTTCTGCCACTTAGGGCATAATCGACCCATGATCTTGAAACGCTGGCTCGTTGGCCTGCCTCTCAAGACGAAGCAAGCCGCGCATGAACGCCTGTCCAAGCGCCTTGCCCTCGCCGTCTTTTCTTCGGACGCCCTTTCTTCCGTGGCTTACGCGACGGAGGAAATCCTCCTGGTGTTGATCCTCGCCGGGACGGCCATGGTGGGCTACTCGATTCCGCTCAGCCTGTCGATCATCGGACTGTTGGCCATTCTCACCATGTCGTACCGCCAGATTATCTTTGAGTATCCGGAGGGCGGCGGAGCCTACATTGTCGGAAAATCGAACCTGGGCGAATGGCCCGGCTTGGTAGCCGCCGCCGCGCTCATGATCGACTATGTCTTAACCGTCGCGGTCAGCGTGGCGGCAGGGATGGCGGCGATTACGTCTGCCGTGCCGTCGCTTCTCCCCCATCGGGAAGCACTCTGCCTGGCCGCCATCCTGCTCGTGCTGATCGTCAACCTGCGCGGAGTCCGAGAATCCGGGCAATTCTTCGCCGTGCCGACCTATGTCTTCATCGCCGCCATCACCGCCATGCTGGGTGTCGGCATCCTCCAGATTCTGCTCGGATACGCCACGCGCACCGAACCACCGCCGAGCCTGGCCGCCACGGAACCCCTCACCCTCTTCCTCCTGTTGCGCGCCTTCTCGTCCGGTTGTACGGCCCTCACGGGAGTCGAGGTCATTTCCAACGGCGTCTCCGCCTTCAAGAAACCCGAACCCAAAAACGCCGCGCTCACCATGATCGGCATGGCGGCGATCCTCGGCACCCTCTTCATCGGTATCAGCAGCCTGGCCTACTATTACGGGATCGTGCCGAAACCGGACGAGACCGTCGTCTCGCAAATCGCCAGGGCCACGTTCGGCACCGGGGCGGTGTACTACCTGGTGCAGGCCTCCACGATGCTCATTTTGATCTTGGCCGCCAACAGCAGCTTCAACGGCTTTCCCCGCCTGGCCTCGATCTTGGCGCGCGACCGCTACATGCCGCACCAAATGTCGATGATGGGAGACCGCCTCGTCTTCTCGAACGGCGTGATCATTCTGGGCGTCTTCTCTTGCCTGCTGATCATTCTCTTCAAGGGGGACACCCACGCGCTGATCCCCCTCTATGCGGTCGGCGTGTTTCTCTCCTTCACCATCTCGCAAGCCGGGATGGTGAAACGCTGGCTCGTCAAGAAGGGCCCCCATTGGGAGAAAAAGCTTCTGGTCAACGGGATCGGCGCCGTCACGACCGCCATCGCCACCGTAATCATCGCCAGCACCAAGTTCACGCATGGCGCATGGATCGTCATCGTTCTGATTCCGTTGCTCATCATGATGTTTCGCGCGATCCGTTCCCATTACAAAGCCGTGGCCGAACAGGTGGCGCTCGCGCGGGGGCACCGTCCCCCCCTGCCGCGGCGCAACATCGTCGTGCTGCCCATCAGCGGGGTGAATCGCGCGGTGATCCGGGCGGTGGATTATGCGCGCAGCCGTTCCGGCGACATCCGGGCCGTGCTCGTCGACGTCGACCCGGAAGAAACGGCGCGAACCGAAATCCAGTGGGCCCAATGGGGCTGCGGCGTCCCCATTACCGTCCTGCCTTCGCCCTACCGCTCCGTCCTCAGCTCGCTGCTGGAATACATCGAAGAACTGTTGCAGAAGGATCAGGAATGTTGGGTCACCGTCGTGATTCCCGAAATCCTCCCGGCCCGCTGGTGGCAGAACATCCTTCACAATCAACGGGCGCTGATGCTGAAGGGCGCCCTCCTGTTCAAGGACCGCGTCATTCTCACCGACGTCCCCTTCCATTTGACGAGGTAACCATGCAGACCTCCACACCTACCCCCTCCCGAATTTGGATCGGCGCGGCGCTCTCCTTGTGGATGGGCGGGTTGCTCGTCGGCCTGACGGCCGGAGAAGCCCACGCGTTTCGCATCGTCTCGCCCGCCGACGGATCGACATTGGCCTCCGGGCAGTCGGTGTCGGCGGAAATCGAGGCTGGTCAGGAAGCCGGGCTGGTCGAGGTCCGGTATTACTGGTACCAGGACCAGATGGACGCGCTCGTGGAGCAGAGAGAGGAACGCACAACCAAATCGTCGCAGGGCGGGATGGCGACCGAGAAGTATTGGCAGAAGGACAGCATCACAGGGGCGCCGGTCGTGGCATTACCCGCACTGACCTCAACGGTGGATCACCAGCCGCCCTATGGCGGCACATTACCGATCCCGGCAGAATCGATTGGACGGATGCGGCTTCTGGCCGTCGCCGACATCTCACAAGGGCGGTTGGGCCGCAAGACCATGTTCGACGAGGTCTTCGTCACAGTCCAACCCAAGGCGGAGTTGTTGTCGATCGATTTCGAAACCGAGAAACCCTTACAACTCGGACGCGCCGGGCAATCCTCAGCCTATGGCCACGTCGACTCGCTAGGCAAGGTCTTCGAACTGCCGGTAGTCGGGGAATTCGCCGACGGCATCGCACGGCCCCTCTCCTCCCCCAGTACCGGCACCATCTATCAATCCGGCGACGAGCAGGTGCTGAAGGTACTGCCCGAGGGCCTGCTCCAGATCACCGGCAACGGCAAAACCACCTTGACCGTGACCAATCGCGGGAAACAGGCGACGCTCGACATTCGCGTGGAGGTGAACCCCGAGCCCAATGAGATTCCGATTGCGGACGCCGGTACGGCCAAGACCGTGAAGGCCGGAACGAAAGTCCGATTGAACGGGTTGCAGAGCCGCGATCCGGAAGGCGAGGCCCTATTCTACGCCTGGAGCCAGGTGCGAGGCAGCAAAGTGGCGATGCTCGACGTCAACATGCCCGAACCCTCCTTCACCGCCCCCTATGTGTCGGAAAAACGGACCTTCCGCTTCAAACTGCGCGTCACGGACAAGAAAGGCGCGGACAGCGTCCCGGCCTATGTGGACGTGACCGTCGAGCCGTAAGGGCCTTCTCCTCAAACACTCCCGCCGTAATCGACGCTCCCCTTGCGTGAGCCGCCTCGTTTACCCCTCGCAACTATTCACTGGATTAGCGTCCGACACCAAGCAAAAAATATGGCGGACAGTGACCTCGGATGTCACGCGGCCATGGTAGCCTCTCGCAACCCATGAGGACTTGCCGGCAGCAAACCCGGCAACCAGGCCTAGGAAGGAGGATGCCATGCCGACAGCCGATGAACGACTACGACGCGAGACCTTTATGCGAGATGTAGGCCGAGCGTTGCGATGTGCGGCAAAGGTGGCTCCTCAAATAGCCCGGGTGCACCGCACTCCGCTGTATGTGTGGAAAAACGGCAAGGTTGTAGCCCCAAACCCCTGATCCGGAGAAAGAAGGGGCGGCCGTCTCTCACGATTACTTTCAGTCAAGCTGCACCGATGGCGTGAGAAGATAGGCAACCTGCGCATCTCGCACCGATGTAAGGGTACTTACAGCTTGTGGAGGCGGATTTGATCAGGAAGTCCGAATTGTGGCCGATAGGGACACGATGAATCACGCTTCAACCAAATCCAATGATCCACTAGAATTTAGGCAATCCTATGACCGATGCTTACACGCGCTCGCAAGAATCTCATCCCTTTGGCCTGGCTGCACATACGCGCAATCGTGAAGGCAAATGGCATCTACTAAGTGACCATCTGAAGAATGTTGCAACCAAGGCAGAGCAGAATGCATCGCACTTCAAGATAAAAACGCCAGCCTTCTGGATAGGTCTGTGGCATGACCTCGGTAAAGCCAATCCTGCTTTCCAAAAATATCTTAAGGACGCTGATCAAGGCGTCTCCTCTGAGAGCGTACCCCATGCTTTCGGCGGTGCGGCTTTGATCTATGCCGTACTGTGGCAGCAACAGCAATGCGATAGTTGGAAAGACTTGGCTCTGGCCATTGCTGGGCATCACGCCGGCCTGCATGACGTAGGTGTATTGGCACAAAGGTTGGAGGACTACGTCGCCGAGCACCGGGCATTGCTACGAGAGTTGCTTTCATTTACCAAACAGCTCCCAACTCCCGGGGTGTGGCAGCTCCCCAAGCTCACAACACACGAAAGGGAACTATTCATTCGCTTTACCTTCTCTGCGCTGGTAGATGCCGACTACTTGGATACCGAGTCCCACTTCAGTCCAGAGATTTCCGGGTCGCGAATTGTTGGTCTTGATCCTAGCGAACTATGGCGCAGGTTTGAGAAAAACCAACGCGACCTATTGGAACAAGCCAAATCCAGACCAGGGGTTAATGCGGATTTAATGGCAGCACGCAGGGATATCTATGAAGCTTGTCTATCAGCCGCTCAAGCGGCCCCGGGTTTCTTCAGGCTCACCGTTCCAACGGGAGGTGGGAAAACTAGGAGCAGTCTCGGCTTTGCCCTCCAACATATCCTCGCCAACGAGTCTAAACTGCGCCGTGTCATTGTAGCGATTCCCTACACCAGTATCATTGAGCAGACTGTGCGGGAATATCGTCGCATCCTTGGCCATGATGCCGTGCTGGAGCATCACAGCCAAGTTCCGATTCCTGAAGATGAATCCCAAAGCGAAGAAAACGTGCGTCTTCGTCTAGCAAGTGAAAACTGGGATGCTTCGGTCATCGTCACCACCAACGTGCAGTTGCTCGAAAGCCTTCTCTCTAATCGACCTGGGAAGGTTCGCAAACTCCACAACATCGCGGGGAGTGTGATCATCCTGGACGAAGCTCAAACACTGCCCGTCGGGCTGCTTGCGCCCGCTCTCGATGTTTTGAAGACGCTCGTCAAGGACTACAATGTGTCTGTGGTGCTGTCCAGTGCTACCCAGCCTGCATTTCACACAATCAGTGAGATGATTCCTGCCGACATCGTTGCTAAGTCACAATTCGAAAAGCACTTTGTAGATCTTGCCAGGGTGAGTTACGAGCGAAAGGGAAAAGTATCCTGGGCCGAACTCGCGACAGAATTGCGGGAGCCTGAACGCAATCAGATCATGATCGTCTTGAACACCCGCAAGGATGCATTGCGACTCGTTGATGAATTGCGAGAGACAAACGAAGTCTATCATCTGTCTACCCTGCTTTGCGGATGGCATCGCAAGGCGATCCTGCGCTTGATACGAAGACGAATCAGACGTGGCAAGCCCGTTCAGTTGGTCAGTACTCAAGTTGTCGAAGCAGGGGTGGATATCGATTTTCCTGAAGTGTGGCGGGCGATGGGGCCACTGGACCGAATCGTCCAGGCTGCGGGACGTTGCAACCGAGAAGGACGCATGGTCAGCAAAGGGCGCGTTGTTATTTTTGAGCCGGTCGAGGGAAGAATGCCAAAAGGCGAATACCAGGCCGGATTCGGGCTTGCCGATTTCTTGCTTGACCAAAACGATCCTGAAGCTCTGCACAATCCATCTCTGCACGAAGATTATTTCAGACGTCTCTATGCAGAACAGAATCTCGATGTGCATAAGGTGCAGCCACATAGGGAAACGTTAAATTACCCAGAAACGGCCAGGCTTTTTCGCTTGATCTCGGATGATACCGTCTTGGTAGCAGTGCCATACGGCCAGGGTAGTCGCCGACTCACGGATTGGAAGTACCGGCCATCACGCGCAACCTGGCGAAGGCTCCAACCTTTCGTTGTAAGCCTACAGCGCCGTGAGGCAGAACGGCTGTTGGCAGATGATTGGCTGGAACTAGTAAGCGGGGGTCTCTATCGATGGAGAGGCAAATACGATCGAGTCAAAGGGATTGCAGAGGCCGCTTATGATCCGGCTGACCTGATGATGTGAGAGGGAAAACTATGCAATCACGGTTCTTAGTAAAAGTCGGAGGTGATTTTGCGTGCTTTACGGACCCAAACCTTAAAGTCGAACGGGTCAGTTATCCTGTGATGACCCCGGCGGCTGCCCGCGGAATACTCGAAGCCATCTTCTGGAAACCAGCATTCCGCTGGGAAGTCCGGTCAATCACCGTGCTGAAGCCAATCAAGGCGCTGAGTGTCATGCGTAACGAAATTAAGGATCGACAAAGCAAGGCACCCATAATTGTTGAAGAACAAAAGCAGCGGCAGCAACGTGTCAGCCTAATTTTGAAGGATGTGGAATACGTGATCGCGGCGGATATGACGCTGGTTTGGAAGGATAAGGGAATTGTTGGGTGCCGGGACCAGTTCCGCCGCAAGCTCGAGCGCGGCGCTTGCCATCACACGCCTTACCTCGGCACACGAGAATTCGCCGCGTGGTTTGAACCAGCAACAGGAGACGAGACGCCGGAGGTCATCATCAACAGTCAGTATCTCGGCGTGATGTTTTTCGACACGGCTTATGTCAAAAGCGAATCACGCCCCGACATGCGTTTCCTTCGGCACAAGCCTTCTCCGGATGGAAGTCCAGCACGTGTGCAGCCTGAGGTACGGCAAGGCTACCAACATTACCTATTCTTCCCAGCCACGATCGAAAATAACCAGATGGCCATTCCGGCTGAGAAGTACAGAGAACTGTATGAGCTGGAGGGACTCGATGTTTAAGGAGCTTCTCGAACTCGGTCAACGCTTGGAGCAGGAAGGCCAACTTCCCCCGCCGGGATTTTACTTTTACAAAGAACCCATCAAATGGGTGATCCATTTCTACCCTGATGAGCCTTCGCGATCGACAATCCGGCAGGCTGCGATCGATAAACTTCCTCGTCCTTACAGTGGGAGGACGAGTGGCACTCAAGCATATCCTTTGGCCGATGAGGCAGCCTACGTGCTAGGAATTGATCGTGGAAAGGGGAAAGATATAAAGAAAAAGCATTCAGAATTTTTGCAATTTCTGAACAAGATCGCGACCAGTCTGAAGCAAGACAGTCCCGCGATCTCTCGTCATGTTATAGGAATCAAGAACCTGATCGAAGGCGGAAAGCTAAAGTCTTCTCCTCAATGGAACAACATTGAAAGTAAGGATTGGATCTCTTTTCAAGTCGAAGGTCCCGGCAGTGACGGCAAACAATTGTTCCAACATCCAGCCATCACAAGGCTCTGGCTTGAGGAACTCGCAGAGCGCTGCTTACCCGGAGATGACAAAGCCAAGAGCAAACCAATAGGGGAATGTGGCATATCGGGGAGGGCTAACAGCCCGCTCGTCGGTCGTATTCCGTTAGCGGTAACGCTGGTCAAACCGGCACCTCTCCATTCCTTGAATGCCGATGCTTTTGTATCTGGCATGGAAGGAACGGGAGTATTCAAAAAGTGCCATATCGGACAAAGCATTGAGGCAGGTGATCTGATTGCTCGCACACTCAACCACCTTGGACGATTTCATAAGAAGGCGCTTGTCAGGACCGGTAAGGAAAAGGCCGATTCGCCTCAGAATATCTTCGCATTCTACTGGATTGAGCAACCGATAGAAGCTAGGAGAGCGCTGAGCATTGATCCAGCGGAACTCCTCTCTAAGGCAACCCTGCTTTTCGGCGAAAACAACGGAGACTCGTCTGAAACGAGTAGGGAAAAGGGGGATTCCGCACCCAAAGACAAAGCCAAAGTGAGCCTACCCGTTGACCTTTCACAACTAGATGCCTTGTTGAAGATTCCCTGGACTGGGCAGCAGCATGCTTTGCATATCGATGACAACGCATTCTGCCTCTTAATGCTCTCACCCAACAAGGGTCGAGTATCCATCCGCGAATGGTTCAAAGTCGGCCTCAGTCACCTGAAGACTAACCTCAGGACCTTTCTAGATTGCCAGCGGATCGAGGGGCCCAATGGTAGGGACACTCGTTGCTTTGCTATCTCAGACATGCTCCACGCTCTAGAAGAATCCAACATCTCCCAGCCTCTATACAAGGCGAAGGAGATTGATGCTCCGAACATATCCCGAACGTTATTGCGTTGTGCGTATGTGGGCGAAGCGCCCCCTATGGGCTTGCTGGAGCCGGCTGTGATCTGTTTCCGCCATCCGAAGGTGCTTCAGCGGCATGAGCAGAAACATGAGCGCGAGCGTTTTGCTCAGTGGCAGCACCAACTGGCCGCGATTATGAAACTCATCTTGACTCACCCTAATTCGGAGGTGCGCATGAATGGCGATGCGGAACGACCATCGTTGGGAGATAAAAGTCCTGCCTTTCTGTCCGGCTGCTTGCTAGCAGTCTTAGAAGAGGCGCAACTGGCGGCTGCGAGTTGGAAGATTAACACAACCATCATCGACCAGTTCTACAGCACCGCAGCGAGTGCTCCCTGTACGGTACTGGGTATGCTGGTGTCGCGAGTGACATCACAGCACATGCCAAAGCTACGCAAGAACATGCGGGGAAAATATGACAAACTTGAAGCATTATTGGAATCGCTTCACACCAAGATCGAGAATCAAGGCGGGTTCCCCAAAACACTGTCGTTGAAGCAGCAGGCCGAGTTTTCTCTTGGTTTTTACACTCAGCGCGCAGCTTTCAGTCGTGACCGTCCACCGAGGCAGACAACGCAAACAAACGGACAACCTCTCATCGAACAAGGAGCGTAGCTATGATTCACCTGGATCCGACCAAGCGCCACGACTTTGTTTTGCTCTTCGATGTTGAAAACGCGAATCCCAATGGCGATCCCGATGCCGGCAACCTGCCGCGCATCGATCCGGAGTCGATGCGCGGTTTTACAACGGATGTCTCCATCAAACGTAAAGTGCGGGATTACCTGCAACTCACTTATGGCATTCCGATGTTTATCCAGAGCGAAACGGCACTGAATCGCTTGATATTCGATGCTGCAGACGAGGCAGGTGCGACCCTCCCGAAGGTCACCTTGAATGGCTCAAAGAACGACAAGCTTCTAAAAGAGATCCTGGCGCACAGAGCAATTGAAAACATCGAGTATGAAGAAGGAGCAGTGCGCTATCTCGGAGAATCCTTCAAGAAAAAGGAAATAGCGGATGCGCTCAAGTCCGACGCCATTGAATTGACCGAAGATGATATCAAAGCCGTAAGTGATGCGTTGATTGAAGCTGATGATGAGGATTTCAAGGGCAAGGCACCACAGAAGAGTGACATTGAGACAGCCTTAAAAGACTTAGCGGGTCGGCTTTTTAATTCGGTCGGGAAGAAAAAGAAGCTGGAGAAGCAAGACAGAGATAATGCTCGAAACAAGATGATCGAGAAGTACTACGACATCCGTCTGTTTGGGGCAGTCTTGTCCACAGGCTTGAATGCGGGGCAAGTTCGTGGGCCGGTACAGTTAACATTTGCTAAATCTCTCGACCCCATTTTTCGCATGGACTGCGGTATTACACGGAAAGCTGTGACCAAGGAAATGGATCGAAAAAGAAAAGAGACAGAGATGGGGCGCAAGCCGGTTGTGAGCTATGGCTTGTATCGAGGCTACGGGTTTTATAATCCGTACCTTGCCCAAAAGGAACCAAACACCAAACTGACGAGCGATAACCTCCATGTCACAGGCAAGGACTTGGAGTACCTCTGGGAATCCTTATGGAGAGGATTTGACAATGACCATTCAGCAAGTCGACACATTCGTCCACGTGGGGTCTACGTATTCACGCATGCTTGCGCGCGAGGTAATGCACCTTCACACCGGCTGTTCAACATGCTGAAGGTGGAGTTGAAAAACGAGTTGAGGGAGAACGGCGGGTCCCCAAGCAAATTCAGTGATTACGCCGTGGACATCCCATCAGGAGAATTGACGCTCGGCTCTCACAAGATCGAAATTAAGTCCGGCAATCCTGAGAAAGCCGTTGACTCTATTTCCGACAACACAGTGGTGTTCACCCAAATCTACCACGAGGACAAGCCCGCTGATTGAGTGCTGGAATGGACGCCGACCCCATCATGATCTCCGCCCTGGAACACTGGAGTTACTGCCCGCGTCAGTGCGCGTTGATTCACGTCGAGCAGACGTTCGACGAGAATATCTACACCATGCGCGGACAGGCAGTGCATAAACGGGTGGATGAGCCGGAGTCCGAAATCGTGGACGGGGTCCGAGTCGAACGGGCGGTGCCGCTTTGGTCGAAGCGCCTGGGATTAATCGGTAAGGCGGACGTGGTGGAGTTCCACGGAGAGACGCCCTATCCCGTGGAATACAAGCATGGGCCGCGTCGCGAGAAAGAACATGACGATCTCCAAGTCTGTGCTCAGGCAATGTGTCTGGAGGAGATGACGAGCAAGGAGGTGCCACGCGGGGCAATTTACCACCACAGTTCTCGGAGGCGTCGGGAAGTGGTCTTTACTTCGGCGTTGCGGCGGCAAGTCGAAGAGGCGGTTGTCGGGATTCGACAAGTGCTTGGAAGCGGCACGCTTCCGCCTCCGGTGAATGATCGTCGCTGTGAACACTGTTCGTTGCGCGAGTCCTGCATGCCGTCTGTCATTGGTGAACAGGATCGAGCGCGAGTGCTCGTGCGTGGACTGTTTGAAGCGAAGGGGGCCTGAAGACGGCCATGCAGCAATTGCTGAACACGCTCTATATCACGACCGAAGGCGCTTACGTGCGTGTGGATCATGACACGCTGAAGATCGAGGTTGAGAAGGAGACCAAGCTGCAAGTGCCGCTGCACCACATTGGCGGGGTGGTCTGTTTTGGGGATGTCATGATGAGCCCGACGGCAATGGCCCGTTGCGCGGAGGATGGGCGGTTCGTGGTGCTGCTGGATCGGAACGGACAGTTCAAAGCGCGGGTGGAAGGGCCGGTCAGCGGCAATGTGCTCTTGCGGTGCGCCCAGCATGCCGCGATGAGCAACGCTGAGCAGACGTTCGCGATCGCCCGGAACATCGTCGCGGGCAAGATCCAGAATACGCGTCAGGTGGTGCTACGGGGAGCGAGAGAGGCGGATGACGCCGCCGATGCCGCGTCATTGAAAACAACCGCCGAGACGCTGGGCAATGCCTTGGGACGGTTACCGTCATGTGACGACTTGGATGTCCTGAGAGGGATCGAGGGGGAATCGGCCCGCGCCTACTTTGGGACGTTCGATCGCATGGTGAAACAGGATCGACCCACGTTTACGTTGGATGGCCGAAATCGCCGCCCGCCGCGCGACCCGGTGAATGCGCTGCTGTCCTTTTTGTATGCCCTGCTGATGAACGACTGCGTGGCGGCGCTGGAGGGAGTGGGCCTAGACCCGCAAATGGGATTTTTGCATGCGTTGCGTCCAGGACGGGCGGCATTGGCGCTGGATCTCATGGAAGAGTTACGGAGCCCGTTCGCCGACCGTCTGGCGCTCACGTTGATCAATCGACGCCAGGTTACAGCCGATCAATTCCATGCACGACCAGGCGGGGCCGTGCATTTGGAGGATGCGGCGCGCAAAGCAGTGATTGTGGCCTATCAGAAACGCAAGCAGGAAGAAATCGCGCATCCAGTATTGGACCAGAAGATGCCGTTGGGATTGGTTCCGCACGTGCAGGCCCGATTGTTGGCGCGTGTCTTGCGCGGTGACCTGGAGGCCTACCCGCCTTTTCTCGCTCGCTAGGAGACCTCGATGCATGTGTTGATCGCCTATGACGTTGCGACGGAGTCGGCAGAGGGGCGGCGACGGTTACGGAAGGTGGCGCAAGCCTGCCAGGATTTCGGTCAACGAGTCCAGAAATCGGTATTTGAATGCGCTGTCAATGAGATGCAATTCGAAGAACTCGTGCGGCGCTTGGTCGAGCTGATCGATGAGAAGGAAGATAGTCTTCGCGTCTACCGACTGGTGGAACCCAAAGAAAAATATGTGCAGGTCTTCGGCGTCGATACTTCTGTGGACTTTAACGAACCACTGATTCTATGAGCGCGAACCCCAAGCGCTGACGAAAAGGGTGGGGGATCGCGCGAAATGCAAGACGTTGAACTGAAAGGAGGTTGCGAGAGATGGCGATCCAGATTCGCCATAATTCTTCGGTGATACCCGACGGTTCGCGTTTTCGACTCGCGAACCACTGGGAAAAGCGCGAGGTTTTCCTTGCGGCGTAGCGCCCGTCCTTCGGGACGGGCGAGGATTGAAACGGTG
>WBZR01001249.1_pt1 | contig 33192 bp, 25 predicted proteins | sample 5204231 | NCBI WGS metagenome assembly WBZR01 (sample SAMN12412403, study PRJNA552823) | activated sludge metagenome | isolation source: activated sludge from anammox sidestream of wastewater treatment plant... | place: USA: Virginia | collected 2017-08 | reverse complement strand
GAGGTCAGGAACAGCGGTTCGCTCTGTTCACCCTCGTGCGTGCGCACCTGACCGGCGCGCACCGCCAGGGTATCGGTTTGGTACTGGTCGTAGGGACCCGGCATCGTATTGCCTCCGCGGTTCGTGATGCGGCGCGAATGTGAACTGCATCGGGGGCGCGGCCGGCAGCGGGCACAAAAAAACCCGCTTGCTAAAGCAGGTGCGGGCGGCATCGCTTTAGCTGTTTGGGAGTGCTGCTTCCCGCGCCCGCAAGCTGACTCAAATCGGCGCTGCAACTGATGGCGAATCTAGTGGATAGGAACGGGACTGTCAATCGGAACGCCGCGCACGGGCGGCAGGCTCGCCGAACCGTCCCCGAGTCTGACGGCGCGATCCCCCGGGGATTGCGACGACCATTGCCGCCGCCGCTGCCGCGCTGCGCCCGCAGGCTCACGCGGTGGCGGTCAGGTCGTCATTCAGCTCGATGACATCGTTGCGGCGTGCCTTCGCGTCGTCGCTGCGCAACTGGTTGATACGATCGAGGTAGCCACGGCTGACGTCGCCGGTCACATACTTGCCGTCGAAGCAGGAGGTGTCGAACTCGGTGATGCGCGGATTGCCCCGGCGGCAGGCGTCGATCAGATCTTCGAGGTCCTGGTAGACGAGCCAGTCCGCGCCTATCAGCCTGCAGATCTCCTCGGTGGTGCGCCCCTTCGCGATCAGCTCCTCGGAGGTCGCGATGTCGATGCCGTAGACGTTCGGGTAGCACACCGGCGGCGCCGCCGAGGCGAAATACACCTTGCGCGCGCCGGCCTCGCGCGCCATCTGCACGATCTGCCCGGAGGTCGTGCCGCGCACGATCGAGTCGTCCACCAGCAGCACGTTCTTGTCGCGGAACTCCAGATCGATGGCGTTCAGTTTCTGCCGCACCGACTTCTTGCGCATGCTCTGGCCCGGCATGATGAAGGTGCGCGGAATATAGCGGTTCTTGATGAAGCCTTCGCGGTACTTCGCGCCCAGCGCATGCGCCAGCTCCAGTGCGGCGGTGCGGCTAGTATCGGGAATCGGTATGACCGTGTCGATATCGTGGTCCGGTCGCAGGCGCAGGATCTTCGCCGCCAGCTTCTCGCCCATGCGCATGCGCGCCTTGTGCACCGAGATTCCGTCGATGATCGAGTCGGGACGCGCCAGGTACACGTACTCGAAGATGCAGGGCGCGCACTTCGCGTTCTCGGCGCACTCCTTGGACTGGAATCCGCCGCGCTTGTCGATGAACACCGCCTCGCCGGGTGCGATGTCGCGCACCGGCTGGAAGCCGAGCGCGTCGATGGCGACGCTCTCCGAGGCGATGATCCACTCCGGTCCGTCTGCCGTGTCGCGGCGCCCGAATACGATCGGCCGGATGCCGTGCGGGTCGCGGAAGCCGACGATACCGACGCCGGAGATCATGGCTATGGCCGCATAGCCGCCGCTGCAACGGCGGTGCACGGCGCGCACCGCGGCGAAGACGTCCTCGGCGTCGATACGCATCTTGCCCATGCGCTGCAGCTCGTGCGCGAATACGTTGAGCAGAACCTCGGAGTCAGAGTCGGTGTTGATGTGGCGCAGGTCCTCGCGATACAGATCCTCCTTCAGCGCCTCGGCGTTGGTGAGGTTGCCGTTGTGCGCGAGGCAGATCCCGTAGGGCGAGTTGACGTAGAACGGCTGCGCCTCTTCCGAGGAACTGCAGCCGGCCGTCGGATAGCGAACATGGCCCATGCCCATGGTGCCGATGAGTCGCAGCATGTGCCGGGTATGGAACACGTCGCGAACCAGCCCGCTCGATTTCCGCAGATAGATGTGGCCGTCGTGGTAGGTCGCCATGCCGGCGGCGTCCTGGCCACGGTGCTGCAGCACCGTCAGGCCGTCGAAGATGGCCTGGTTGACGGGATTTCTGCCGACGATGCCGACGATGCCGCACATGGAAGCTGACCGTCCGGGGAGACAGTGTCTATTTTAGACCCGAAACCCTGTTCAGGGAGATATTTCTGGATCTCCGGCGGGATCTTCGCGCGCAGCCAGTCCGCCGCCGGGAGCAGCCTGGGCACGAACTGGGAACCGGTCCACCACGGGTCGCGCGTCATGGGCGTGAAGCTCGCCAGGAAGACCAGCAATATCACCACAGCAACGCCGCGCAGCACGCCGAAGATCACGCCCAGCATCCGATCGGTGGCGCTCAGACCGGTCGCGGCGACGATCCTGGCAAGCACGTAGTTGACCACGCCCATCGCGAGGAGGGCGGCGAAGAACAACAGGCCGAATCCCAGCACGTACTGCGCCGACGGCACGCTGACCACGCCCGCCATCCAGCCCGCGGCGACCGGATTGAAGGTACGCGCAACGAAGAACGCGACCACCCATGCCGCCAGCGACAGGACCTCGCGCACCAGCCCGCGCAGAAGGCTGAGCACGGCGGATATGCCGACGATCGCCAGGATTCCGATATCGACGGGATGCATGAGCCTCAGACCCGGCGCGCGTCCTCAGGGATAACGCACCACGATGCCCTTCAGATTGAGCTCCTTCTCGAGCTTCTCGCGCGCCTGATCGGCCTTGGCGCGGAGGAGCTCCGGACCGACCCGCACCCGGAACTTCTGTTCCTCGCCGGCGCCGATCTTCTCGACGAATGCGGCGTAACCCTCTTTCTGAAGGCGCGCCTCGAGATCGCGGGCATTCTGCTCGCTGGCGAAACTTCCCAGCTGGATCACCCAGGCATTAACGCCTGCGCGCTGGTCCGCGGCCATGCGCGCGGGGTCCCCGGCATCGTCGACGGCCGACGGCGGAACTTGCGGCACCGCGCCCTCGCGGGCGGTCGCCGGCGCGGCCTCCTCGGCGGCGGCCGCGGGCGGCGAGGCCGGTGCCGCCGCCTCCATGGCCTGTTCGGCAGACGGCGGCACCACCGGCGTCACCGGTTCCACCGGCGCGAGCGGCACGATCTTGGATGTGAATTCGCCACTCGGTGGCGTCGGTGCGGCCGGGATGTTGCTCTCCTCGATGCGTGGGGTATCGATCGGCGAACGTTCGATGAGCATCGGGACGAAGATGACGGCGAGCCCGACCAGGACGGCTGCACCCACGAGTCGTTGTTTGAGCGGGCGCTCCATCACCGTGCTCCTAGTCCGACGCGCGCCCCGCCCGCTCGAGGATGTCGGCCACCCCGGCCACCGTCAGAAACGAACCGAAGACCAGCACGCGATCGCCGGGGATCACGGCCGCCGACACCGCCTCATATGCTTCTGGGATGGAATCATGGAGGTGCACCGGCACGCGCGGCGAGTGCGTCTGCAACTGCTCGCGCAGGGCGGCGGCGGTCGCCCCGCGGCGGGCGGCGAGCGTGACCAGATGCCACTGCTCGGCCAGGTCGTGCAAAACCGAGAAGACCCCGCCTATGTCCTTGTCCTTCAACATCCCGACCAGGAAATGGGTGCGCCCGCTGCAGCGCTGCTCGTTGCGCAGCGTCTCGGCCAGCACCCGGGCGGACTGGGGATTGTGCGCGACATCGAGTATCCAGGACACCTCGCCAGGGTAGACTTGGTAGCGGCCCGCGAGGTGCACGTTTCGCAATCCGGTCTCGATCGCGTGACGCGACACAGGGCAGCGCGGGGCCAGGGCCTCGATGACGCGCAGCACTCCGGCCGCATTCTGGAACTGGAAGGCCCCGTGCAGGTGCGGCGGCGGAAGGTCTTTCATGACTCGCCCGGCGCCATGCCACGACCAGCTTTTCCCGCCGATCTCGTAGCCGTATTCCTCCCCCAGCACGTACAAGACCGTGCCCAGCCCTCGGGCATGCTCAATCAGGCTGTTCGGCGGGCTGGGATCGGAGCATACCGCGGGACGCCGCGCACGCATGATGCCGGCCTTCTCGCGGCCGATGCTCTCCCGGTCGGACCCGAGGAAGTCGACGTGGTCGATGTCGATCGTGGCGATCAGCGCGATGTCGGCGTCCACGAGGTTGACGGCATCCAGGCGTCCACCCATGCCTACCTCCAGTATGGCCACGTCGATATCCGCGCGCATGAATATGTCCAGCGCTGCCAGCGTCCCGAATTCGAAATAGGTCAGCGAGATCTCCCTGCGCGCGCGATCGATGCGATCGAAGGCCGCGCAGATTGTCGCGTCGTCGACCATCTCGCCGGCGATCCGGATGCGCTCGTTGTAGCGGATGAGGTGCGGCGAAGTGTACCTGCCGACCCTGTATCCGGCCGAGCTCAGGATGCTGTCCAGCATCGCCACGCTGGATCCCTTGCCGTTGGTGCCCGCCACGCTGACGGTCGCGTAACGAGGCTGCATGACCTGCATGCGTTCGGCGACCGTCCGGCATCGATCCAGCCCGAGTTCGATCTCCTTGGCATGCAGCGACTCCTGCCAGGAAAGCCACTCGCGCAGCGTGGTGAAGCGCGGTGACGTGCCTTGCGGACTAAGGGCGTGTGTCGGCGTCATCAGGTGGCGCTGCAGGGGTCAGGGAGGACGCGTTGATCATACCGGAAGTTGAGCGGGTTAAGGCGCGCAGGGGCGGCCGCTGCAGCCGCATCGCATCACGCCGGGGGCGAGGCAGGGATCAGGTAGCCTGCTTGTCGCTCAGTATCGACAGTATCGAGGCGAGCCGGTCGCGCAACTGGCGGCGATCCACGATCATGTCGATGGCGCCGTGTGCGAGCAGGAACTCGCTGCGCTGAAAACCTTCCGGCAACACCTGCCGCACCGTCTGTTCGATGACCCGGGGCCCCGCGAAACCGATGAGCGCATTTGGCTCGGCGACGTTGACGTCGCCGAGCATCGCGAGGCTGGCCGAGACACCGCCCATGGTCGGATCGGTCAGCACCGAGACGAACGGAACGCCCTGATCGCCGAGTCGCCGCAGCGCCGCGGAGGTCTTGCTCATCTGCATCAGGGACACCAGCGCCTCCTGCATGCGCGCCCCACCGCTGGCGGAGAAGCACACGAGCGGTATGCGCGCCTGCAGCGCCGCGTCCGCCGCGCGCACGAATCGCTCGCCGACGACCGATCCCATCGACCCGCCCATGAACTCGAACTCGAAGGCGCAGGCCACCACCGGCATGCCTCGCAGGGCGCCGCGCATGACCACCAGCGCGTCCATCTCGCCGGTGTCCTTCTGCGCCTGCGTGAGCCGGTCCTTGTACTTCTTGGTGTCCTTGAACTTGAGAAAATCGACCGGCCGCACGTCGCCTGCCAGCTCGGTTCGCGGTTCCGCGTCGAGGAACCTGTCGAGCCGGCGGCGCGCGCTGACGCGCATATGGTGACCGCACTTGGGACACACGTCGAGATTTCGCTCGAGCTCGGCGCGATAGAGCATCGCCTTGCAGGCCGGGCAACTCGTCCATACGCCCTCGGGCACCGCGCGCTTGCTGATGCCCTCCGTGCGTATGCGCGAAGGCAGCAGGCGCTTGAACCAGCTCATCGCTCCGACTCCGCCTCGGTCACGCCGCCCTGCTCACGGTGTCCATCCCCGCGCGCAGCGCGCCGATCAGCTCGCGGGCCGCCGCATGCATTCCCGCCTCATCGGTGGCCGCGGACTCGATGGCGGCGACCAGCGCGCTGCCGACCACCACGGCGTCCGCGACCCGCGCCAGCTCGGTGGCGGTGCCCGCGTCCTTCACGCCGAAACCCACACCGACCGGCAGCCTGGTGTGGCGGCGGATATCCCGGACATGTTCGGCAACGTCCGCTACGTCCAACGAACTCGCGCCCGTGACGCCCTTGAGCGAGACGTAATACACGAACCCGGAGGCCGCCGCGCAGATGCTCGCCGCGCGCTCCTCGTTGGTAGTCGGGGCGAACAGAAAGACCGGATCGAGGCCCCTCCCCTTGAGCAGCGAGGTGAACGGACCGGCCTCCTCGGGCGGCAGATCGACGGTCAGCACGCCGTCGACACCTGCCGTCGAGGCCTCGTTGGCAAATGCCTCGTAGCCCATGACCTCCACCGGGTTCAGATAACCCATGAGCACCACCGGCGTCAGCGGATCGGTCCTGCGGAATTCGCTCACCATCCCGAGCACGTCGCGGAGACTGACGTGATGCTTCAGCGCCCGTTCGCTGGCGCGCTGGATGACCGGACCGTCGGCCATCGGATCGGAGAACGGCACGCCCAGCTCGAGGATGTCGGCGCCGGCGTCGACCAGCGTGTGCATCAGCGGAACGGTGGCGCCGGGACGCGGATCCCCCGCGGTGATGAAGGGAACCAGCGCCGCGCGACCTTGCTGGCGCAGGCCTTCGAAACATGCCTGGATGCGACTCATGGATGACGATCGGATCGGTGTGTCAGAAACGGATGCCCTGGCGCGAGGCCACGGTGTGTATGTCCTTGTCGCCGCGCCCGGAGAGATTCACGATGATGATCTCCTCCTGCTTCATCGTCGGCGCCAGCCTGCAGGCGTAGGCGATGGCGTGGCTGGATTCCAGGGCCGGCATGATGCCTTCGATGCACGTCAGATCGTGGAATCCCTGCAGCGCCTCGTCATCGGTGATGCCGACATACTGGGCGCGTCCGGTCTCCTTCAGCCATGCGTGCTCGGGTCCGACGCCGGGGTAGTCCAGTCCGGCGGAGATCGAGTGCGTCTCGATGATCTGTCCGTCAGTGTCCTCGATCAGGTAGGTGCGGTTGCCGTGCAGTACTCCCGGCCTGCCCGCGCATAGTGAGGCGGCGTGCCGCCCGGTGGCGATGCCGTCGCCGGCGGCCTCGACCCCGAACATCTTCACCTGCGGATCATTGATGAACGGGTAGAACAGCCCGATGGCGTTGGAGCCGCCGCCGACGCAGGCGACCACGGCATCCGGCAGGCGCCCGTATCGATCCTCGCACTGCGCGCGAGCCTCGCGGCCGATGATGGCCTGGAAATCGCGCACCATGACCGGGTACGGGTGCGGGCCGGCGACCGTGCCGATGATGTAGAAGGTGTTGTCGACATTGGTGACCCAGTCGCGCATCGCCTCGTTGAGCGCGTCCTTCAGGGTCTTGGAGCCGGATTCCACGGGCACGACGGTCGCGCCGAGCAGCTTCATCCGGTAGACGTTCAGGGCCTGGCGCTTGATGTCCTCGGAACCCATGTAGACCACGCACTCCAGACCCAGGCGCGCGGCCACGGTCGCGGACGCGACGCCGTGCTGGCCCGCGCCGGTCTCGGCGATGATCCGGGTCTTGCCCATCCGCCGCGCGAGCAGCGCCTGGCCGATGGTGTTGTTGATCTTGTGCGCGCCGGTGTGGTTGAGGTCCTCGCGCTTGAGCAGGATCTGGGCGCCGCCCAGCCGCCTGCTCAGGCGCTCGGCGTGGTACAGGGGCGAAGGACGACCGACGTAGTTCCGCAAGTCGTCGTCGATCTCGCGCAGAAAATCGGTGTCATTGACGTAGCGGTTGTACGCCTCCGTGAGTTCCAGCAGCGGCTGCATCAGGGTCTCGGCGACGAAGCGCCCACCGAAGATCCCGAAATGGCCACGCGCGTCGGGCAGGCCCGTGTCCTCGCGGCTGTCGTGTAGCGCCAGCGGCTGGGTACGGGCGACAGATTTTTCAAATGCTCCCACGGTGCACCTCGCGCAGGAATGCCTGCATCTTGGTCAGGTCCTTGATGCCTTTGCTGATTTCGATACCGCCGCTGACATCGACGGCGTAAGGCCGGACCCGGGCTACAGCGGCTGCGACATTATCAGGACTCAGCCCGCCTGCCAAGACAAACGGTTTGGAGACGCCGGCCGGCAACAGCGACCAGTCGAAGGTCGCGCCGGTGCCGCCGTGACGGTCTTCCTGATAGCTGTCGAACAGGATCGCCGCTGCACACTCGTAGCGCTTCGTCTGCGCCGGCAGGTCGATGCCGGGACGAACACGCACGGCCTTGATGTATGGAATTCCGAACTGCCCGCACTGTGCCGGCGTCTCCTCCCCGTGGAATTGAAGCAGGTTCGGGCGTATGGCATCGGCGACCGCCCTCACCTGCTCCGCTGCGGGATTGACGAACAACGCCACCGTGCTGACGAACGGCGGCAGTGCGGCCACGACCTCGCGCGCCTGCTCGACCGTGACCGCGCGCGGACTCGCCGCGTAGAAGACCAGCCCGATGGCATCGGCGCCGAGGCGCGCCGCCGCCATCGCGTCCTCGCGGCGTGTGATCCCACAGAACTTGACGCGCGTTCGGTTCATGCCGGTCTGCAGTCGCGGTAGCGCGGTTGAACGATGGTCGGCGATTATGCAGTAGGCACCGGGAGGAAGGCACCCCGCGGAGCGGGGATCCCGAAATGCGGTGGATAATCGACCCGGCACAGGTAGAGCCCGTCAGCGGGCGCAGTCACGCCGCCAAGGCGACGGTCGCGGCCATCCAGGACTTCGCGCGCCCAGCCCACCTCCCGCTTGCCGGTCCCGATCGCGAGCAGGACGCCGACGAGGTTGCGCACCATGTGGTGCAGGAAGGCGTTGGCCTCGGCATCGATGACGAGGAAATCGCCGTCGCGCCGGACCCGCAGCTGCCGCAGGTTTCGCAGCGTCGACTTCGACTGGCATTCCGAGGAGCGAAAGGCGGAGAAATCGTGTTCGCCGATGAGTGTGTCGGCGGCCGCCTGCATGCGCGCGTGATCGAGCGGCCAGTGATGCCAGGTGACGCGTCCGTACAGGGCGCCGGACCTGGCGGTCGAATTGAGGATGAAATAGCGGTAGAGCCGACCGGTGGCGCTGTGGCGGGCGTGGAAGTCCGCGCCGGCGTCCCGCGCCCAGGCAACACTGACGTCCGGCGGCAACGCGCAGTTGGCGCCGAGGATCCAGGCGCGGGCGCTGCGCCGCGCGCCGGTATCGATATGCGCCACCTGACCGCACGCGTGCACGCCGGCGTCGGTGCGGCCGGCGCAGACAACGTGCACGGGCTCGGCGGCGACCGATGCCAGCGCCTGCTGCAGGCAGTCCTGCACGGTACGCACCTGGCGGCCGGCTCCGAGATGCTGCCAGCCACTGAAGCCGCTGCCGCAATATTCGATACCGAGAACGACACGCATGGGTTCACGCCCCCTGCCGGCAGCTCAGGGCGCCGCAGAAAAACAAACGGGGCTGGACATTGCTGTCCAGCCCCGTGCAGCCATCACGTCCGGGACATCAGGTGGTAAGCTCACGCAACAGGCGCCGGGCCTCTTCGCGTTGCGTGTCGCTGCCTTCGCCGGTGACCTCATCCAGGATGGTGCGTGCGCCCGCGGCATCGCCCAGCTCGATATACGCCTTCGCCAGGTTGAGCTTCGTATCGACATCGTCGCCACCCTGCGTGCCCAAGGTCGCGGCGGCCGGGCCGAAACCGTCGTCGGCCCCGTCGTTCTTGAGTTCCTGCTCGAACAGCTCGGCGGTCTGCTCGTTGTCCATGAGCGCCTTGGCGTCCAGCGTCAGGTCCACCGTCTCGAATTCACCGTAGGTCTTCGCCTTGGAGCCGACCGTCTCCTCCAGCGACTTGGTGATGTCGTCCAGTGTCAGGTCATCGTTGTCGAGCGTGAGCTCGTCCTCGCTGACGGCCGGTTTGCCGTAACCGCCGCCCGCGCCACGGTTGGTGGTGGCCATGTCCGCGTCCTGCTCGAACATGGGCATGGTGTCCTGGGCGCTGGTCGACGCGAGGTCGTTCTCGAACAGGCGCACCGTGTCCTCGTCCAGGCTCAGGCTGTCGATGTCGCCCATCGTCACCTCGGCAACGCCCGGGGATTCCAGGGCCAGATCCAGACTGGCCTCCTCGCCCTTGGCGCCGGCGGTGGATTCCGCATCCAGAGCCAGATCCAGTCCACCGATATCGAACTCCACCGCGGGCGCGCGCTGCGCGGCCGGGGTCGGCTCGGGCGCCACGTCGATCATGGTCGACAGCGACTCCGGTATCGGCTCGGCGGCCGCGGGTTCGGCACGGGCCGGGAAGTCGACGACGTTGGTCTCCGGCGTCCTGACCTCCGGACCAGTATCGGTACCGAGATCGAAATCGAGCAGATGGTCCGGTCCGACCGTGGCCGCGCCGGCGCCTTCCGCACCGCCGCCGGTGGCCGCCAGGCCCGTGTCGAAGTCGAGGCTGGCCTCCAGGAAATCAGGCTCGCCGGGTTGCGAGGGCGTGACCGCGTTGCTCTTGGTGAGACTCAGCAGTTCGTTGACCGCCGGGCTCGCACCTTCTATCGACGCCGGCTCGCTGAAGGCCAACTCACCGGTGCCGGTGCCCACGCCGGCGGAGATATCGAGGATGTCGGAATCCGCTTCGCGTACGTCACCGGATGCCGTGATGTCCAGCAGGTCGAAATCCTGTTCGGCGCTTGCCACGTCGAACACCGACGGGGTTTCGCCAGCCTCACCGAACTCGGCGCTGGTGCTTGCCGCAGCCGCCTCGCCGGCCGCGGCCGCCGCCGGAGCCAGGGTGGTGACCGTGCGGCTCGCCATGTCCTCCACGGCGGTGATGTCGACAAACTGCCGCTGCTCCCGCGCGGCAGCCGCGGCCGCGGGCTCCTCGCCGCCTGCGAACAGCTCGCGGTTCGGCGACATCTCGCGCCACATCGCCACGGCGCTGTCCCAGAGCGGCCCCTGGCCGCCCACGGCATCGCGCAACTCGCGCGCTGCGGGCTCGTATTTGCCCTTGTCGTTGCTCGAATAGTAGACCTCGAGCAGGCGCAGCCTGTATTTGCTTTCACCCGGATTGGCGACGATTGCCTCCTTGATCAGGCGTTCGGCCTCGTCAAAACGTTCGTAGGCGAGATAGACGTTGACCTCGGCGAGCGGGTCCTCCTCCGGCGCCGCCGCTTCCGCCTCCCGCTCCGTGCCGGGCTCCATGGCCACCGGCTCGGTGTGGCTGGTGGCGGCAAACAGCTCGTCCTCATCGGCGGCGGTCGGCGCAAATGGGCCCTCCTCCAGCCTCTGCTCGCCCGCGCCACGCGCCTCGCCGAGGGCCAGGTCGAAGTCGCTCTCGCCCTCCCCCGAGGCCGCCGGCACCGGTTCGGGCGCAGCGCGGCGACGCGCCAGCAGGGCAACGAGGCCCCCGACCAGCGCGAGCATCGCGCCGAGCAGCGTGGCCGCTCCGCCTGGCACGGCCTCCAAAAGCGATTTCGGCACCACAGTGCCGAACAGGTTGTCGAGCGTGTTGACGAAGCCGCCGCCGGATGGCGAGGGCTCCTCAGGCGCAGGCTCGGTGGGCGGCGCCTCGGCTGTCGACGCCGGCGGCACCTCCTCCGACCTGGTCTCCTCCGCCGGGGGTTCGACCGCAGGTTCCGCAGCCGCGGTCTCCGCAGGGGGCTCCTCCACCGCTGGTGCCGGCGCGGCCGGCGCTTCAGCCACCGCTTCGCCCGGCGGGGCCGCCGCCTCGGGCGCTGCCTCCGCCGGGGCCTCGACGGCGGGTTCCTCGGTTGCCGGCATCTGCTCCGCCGCGGGCGCCGGTTCCGGCAGCGGGTAGGTCGGCGTCTGGACGACGTTGTCGAGGGAACGCCATGACTCTGGCGTCACGGCAACCGGCGCGCCCGGCTCGGCCACGGCTTCCCCGGGCATCTCCGTCGCGGGCGGCGTCTCGGCGGTCGACGCGGTCGCGGGCGGTTGACCCCCGGCCTGGCCAAGCTTGCTCTGCAGGTCGGCGAGCTGCTCGTCCTGCAGCGACACGCGGCTCTTCAGCTTTTCGATGATCTGCTCGGAATCCTTCAACTGCGCGCGCAACTCCTCATTCTCGCGCACCTTGGATTCGAGCGATTCCTTGGCCAGCGCCAGGTCGCTGTCGGCACCCCTGCCCGCTGACGCGCCGCTCTCGTTTCCGGCCAGCAGGCGCAGATTCGCCTCGTCCTGTGCCGTTGCCGGCGGGCTCGCCGTGCCGCCGGAGGGGGCTGCGGCCACGGCGGCGCCGCCTTCCGGTTGCCGCGGCGCGGACGCCGCCCCGCGCTCGCGGTACTCACGCCACAGGGTGTGATGACGCTGGACCTCCGCCAGCGCCTCGGCGCGCGAGATGGAGTCGATGCTCCCGCGCTCGGGCATCTTCAGCACATAACCCTTCTTCAGCAGGTTGATGTTGCCGCGGATGAAGGCGTCGGGATTGGTACGCAGCAACGCCAGCATCATCTGCTGGATGCTGACCGAGTTGTCAGGGCGCATGGCAGTGGCCGCAGACCAGAGCGTGTTGTACGTACCTCCAGCGGCGGCCGAGGCTGCCGCAGCCGGTGCCGGCATGGGTGCCGGTGTCGCCGCGGGTGAAGGCGCCGGGGCGGGCGGGGGCGTGGTCACAACCTTCAGTTCCTGCCCGCCGCCCGGTGCCGGTCCGCTCGTGGGGGCCGTCGGCTGCACCCGCGCCGGTTCCCACGCGACGCGTCGGCTCGGGTCGTAGAGGGGCGGATCGAGAAGGATCGTGAACTCGCGGATGAGCCGGCCCTTGGACCAGTTCACCTCGACCAGGAAATTGAGGAAGGGCTCGCGGACGGGGTCACGGGACGTGATGCGGATGTAGTCCGGACCCTTGCTGGTCTGCTGGATCTCGAATTGCGCCTGCGTCAGTACCGATCTGTAGATGACCCCGGCGCGCTCGAATTCCTCTGGCGACGCGATCTTCACTCGCAGCGTTTCGATCTCGTCTGCGGTGGCGCTCAGTATCGGCACCCGCGCGTCCAGAGGCTGGTGCAGCGCCGACCTCAGCTCGAGGTTGCCCAGGCTCAGCGCATGCGCGCCGATGGGTAGCGACATGATAACTGCCAACCCGAGTCGCAGTAGCCGTCTCATTTCCCGATCCTTAACCCTTTGTAATAATTGCAAATCCACGCAGAGGTACCTCTCGGGAACGGCCCTGCCGCGCGTCGACGCCGGCGGGTCGCGACCCGAAACCTGCGAACGAACTTTATAAATTAGGCATAACTATAGCTCACAAATAGTCTTTTACCAAAATCTCAGCGATTTGAATACTGTTCAGCGCGGCACCCTTCCGGATGTTGTCCGAGACCACCCACATGTTCAGCCCACGCGGGTGGGACAGATCTTCACGCAGCCGGCCCACGAAGACCGGGTCCTGCCCCGCGGCATCCGTGACCGCGGTCGGGTAGCCACCGTTCTTGCACTCGTCGAGCACCACGATCCCCGGTGCCTCCTCGAGCAATTTCCGCGCCTCCCCGGCGGAGATCTTTCTGCGCGTCTCGATGTGGACCGCCTCGGAATGGCCGTAGAACACCGGGACGCGCACGGTCGTCGGGTTAACGAGGATGGACTCGTCCTCCATGATCTTGCGCGTCTCCCAGATCATCTTCATCTCCTCCTTGGTGTAGCCGTTGTCCATGAAAACGTCGATCTGAGGCAGGCAGTTGAAGGCGATCTGCTTGGGATAGACGCTGTGTTCTATCGGCTTGCCGTTGAGCAACGCCGCCGTCTGCGCCGCCAGTTCGTCGATCGCCTCCTTGCCGGTGCCGGATACCGACTGGTAGGTGGCGACGTTTATCCGCTCGATCCCCGCCGCATCCTTGATCGGCTTCAGCGCCACCACCATCTGGATCGTGGAGCAGTTCGGGTTGGCGATGATGCCGCGGTTGGTGTACTCCGCGATCCGGTGCGGATTGACCTCCGGCACCACCAGAGGGATGTCCTTGTCCTGGCGAAACTGCGAGGTGTTGTCCACCACCACGCACCCCGCCGCGGCCGCCTTCGGGGCATAGATCGCGGAGACCGACGCGCCGGGAGAGAACAGCCCGATCTGCACGTCGGAGAAATCGAAGTCCTCGAGCGCCCGCACGGTGAGCTTTTCGGCACCGAAATCGACCTGCTTGCCGGCCGAACGGGCGCTCGCCACCGCGTGTACACGGCCAACCGGGAACTTCCGCTGGGCGAGGACATCGAGCATGACCTCGCCCACCGCGCCGGTGGCGCCAACCACTGCAACATTGAATTTACGGCTCATATCAGCGTGTTCGACAATAATTATGGGAAATTGGATTGAAGGTGTCTGACTGCTTCATCACAACGCGGCGACGATGGCATCGCCCATCGCCTCGGTGCCAAGCCGCTGCATGCCATCGGACATGATATCGGCGGTGCGCAATCCCTGGTCAAGTACGCGACCCACGGCCTGCTCGACGCGCGCCGCCAGCCCGGGCTCGCCCAGGGTGTAGCGCAGCGCCATGGCCAGCGACAGCACCGTGGCGATCGGGTTGGCGAGGTCCCTGCCGGCGATATCGGGCGCGGAGCCGTGGATGGGTTCGTACATGCCCCTGCCCCGCTCATCGAGCGAGGCCGATGGCAGCATGCCGATGGAACCGGTCAGCATCGAGGCGAGATCGGAGAGTATATCGCCAAACATGTTGTTGGTGACTATCACGTCGAACTGCTTCGGGGCGCGCACCAGTTGCATGGCGCAATTGTCGACGTACATGTGACTCAACGCGACCTGCGGATACTCGCGCGCGACCTCCTCGACCACGTTGCGCCACAACTCCGTGCATTCCAGGACGTTGGCCTTGTCGATGGAACACAGGTGGCGCGAGCGCTTCGAGGCCAGCTCGAAGGCCATGCGCGCGATGCGCCGGATCTCGCTCTCGCTGTAGATCTCGGTGTTATACCCCTGGCGCTCGCCGTTGGCGAGCCTGCGCACCCCGCGCGGCTCGCCGAAGTAGATCCCCCCTGTCAGCTCGCGCACGATCATGATGTCCAGCCCCGCCACCACCTCGGGCTTCAGCGTCGAGGCGGCCGCAAGCTGCGGATACAGGATCGCGGGCCGCAGGTTGGCGAACAGGCCGAGGCCGGCGCGGATGCGCAGCAGCCCCTTTTCCGGGCGCACGGAGATGTCCAGCGGCTCCCACTTCGGCCCGCCGACGGCGCCGAGGAGCACCACGTCCGCCGCCCTGGCAGCCGAGAGCGTGGCCTCCGGCAGCGGATCTCCGGTGGCGTCGATGGCCGCGCCGCCGATGAGCGCCTCCTCGCAATCCAGCCGCAGCCCATGGCGATCGCGCAGCGCGCGACACACTTTCAGGGCCTGCGCAACTATGGCCGGGCCGATGCCATCGCCCGGCAGTGCCAGCATCTTCTTGGTCGTCATGTATCTCGTTTCGCTGCAGGTTCACGGTATGCCCGCTGGCGCGGGACACAGCCTGCAATTGCAGCATCTTTGGCTGCGAAATGCCAACCGGCATGTGCCGCCCGCGCGCTCACGCCGGCGCGATGCCAGGCCCGCCACCGCGTCCACCTCGCACGACGTGCAGAGCGGGCCTGCCGAAACCCGCCGCCGGCGGACCGGCGCCGCGTTGGAGCGCTCCGCCGCATCGCCTATACTACGCCGCTCTTTGTAGCGGTCCGCCGATCATTGCCCCACCCGCCCAAGCCATGCACGAAGCGCTCGCGCACCTGCACCCCTACCCGTTCGAGAAGCTGGCGCGCCTGAAGAACCTCACCCGCGCCGCCCAGCACAAGACGCCGCTCGACCTGTCCATCGGGGAACCGCAGCACGAGACCCCGCGTCTCGTCCTCGAGGCGATGGCGCAGCACCTGCCGCAGATGGCCCGTTATCCGACGACGCGCGGAACCGAGGAGTTGCGCGCCGCCATCGTGAAGTGGCTGACGGCCCGTTTCCGGCTGCCGAAGACCTCCCTGGTCGCCGATCTGCACGTACTGCCCGTGGCCGGAACGCGCGAGGCCCTGTTCGCGTTCGCGCAGTGTGTCGTCGATCGCGCCAGACCCGGCCCGGTGGTCGCCATGCCGAACCCCTTCTATCAGATCTACGAAGGCGCAGCGCTGCTGGCCGGCGCGAGTCCGTATTACGTCAACAACCGTGACAACGCCGACGCATCTCCGGAGTTCGACGCGGTGCCGGTCGAGGTGTGGGAGCGATGCCAGTTGCTCTATGTCTGCTCTCCCGGCAACCCGACGGGAAGGGTCATGCCGCCGGAGGTCTACGAACGGCTGCTGGCACTCGCCGACAGGCACGATTTCATCATCGCTGCCGACGAATGCTACTCGGAGATCTATCTGCAGGAGACGAAGGCTCCGCCCGGCCTGCTGGAGGTTGCCGCACAGTGCGGGCGCCATGACTTCCGGCGTTGCGTCGTGTTCCACAGCCTGTCGAAGCGCTCCAGCGTCCCCGGCATGCGCTCGGGCTTCGTGGCCGGCGATGCCGAGATACTCAGGTCGTTCCTGCTCTATCGCACCTACCAGGGCTGCGCGATGCCGCTGTACACCCAGGCCGCGAGCATCGTCGCCTGGGGCGATGAGTGCCACGTGCGCGAGAATCGCGCCCTGTACCGCCAGAAGTTCGACGCCGTCCTGCCCATTCTGCAGCCGGTTCTCGAGGTCAAGCGCCCCGACGCGGGTTTCTATCTCTGGCCGCGCGTCCCGATCGACGAAGTCGAGTTCACGCGCGGTCTCATCACCCGGGAGAACGTCACCGTGCTGCCGGGCAGCTATCTCGCCCGCGATGCGCACGGCGGCAATCCCGGATCGCGGCGCGTGCGCGTCGCTTTGGTGCCGCCGCTGGTGCAGTGCATCGAGGCGGCGCACCGCATCCGCAGCTTTGTCGAGTCCCTGACATAACGCCACGACACCGAGGAGTGCGCCAACGTGAAAAACCTGCAGACCATCATCGAAGAGGCCTATGAGCGCCGCGCCGAGATCACGCCGGCAAAGGCGAGCAAGAAATTGAAGGACGCCGTCGGCAGATCCATCGCCGCGCTCGATGGCGGCGAGATGCGGGTGGCGGAAAGGCAGGCCGGCAAGTGGATCGTCAACCAGTGGCTGAAAAAGGCCGTGCTGTTATCGTTCCGGCTGCACGACAACGGGGTGATGAGGTCCGGCTGCCATCAGTATTACGACAAGGTCGGGATGAAGTACGCGGGCTACAGCAGGAAGAGGTTCGCCGCCGCTGGTGTGCGCATCGTGCCCGGCGCCGTGGCGCGCAAGGGCTCCTATATCGGCCCAAACGTCGTGCTCATGCCCTCGTTCGTGAACATCGGCGCCTACGTCGACAGCGGCACCATGGTGGACACCTGGGTGACCGTTGGCTCCTGTGCGCAGATCGGAAAGAACGTGCACCTGTCGGGAGGCGTTGGAATCGGTGGCGTGCTGGAGCCCCTGCAGGCCAATCCGACCATCATCGAGGACGACTGCTTCATCGGCGCACGCTCCGAGGTCGTCGAGGGCGTGATCGTCGGGGAGGGCTCGGTAATCTCCATGGGCGTGTACATCGGCCAGAGCACGCGCATACTCAATCGCGAGACCGGCGAGATCACCTATGGGTACATCCCGCCGGGTTCGGTGGTCGTCTCGGGCAACCTGCCGGCCAGGGATGGCAGCCACAGTCTCTACTGCGCCGTAATCGTCAAACAGGTCGATGCCAAGACCCGGGCGAAGGTGGGGATCAACGAACTGTTGCGCGGCGTCTGATCCGCGCGCGCGGAAAGTGCGCTCCCGCTAGGCGGCCTGCCTGATCGCCGCGGCAACCACGTCGGCGATCTGCTGCGCAAGCGTCTCCACCTTCGCGGTGTCGGTGCCCTCGACCATGACGCGAACCAGCGGCTCGGTACCAGAAGGGCGGAGCAGCACTCGACCCTTGTCGCCGAGCTCGGCCTCCACCGCGCGCACCGCGTCCGTGACCGAGGGCAGGTCCGTCACGTCCACTCCGCTTTGCTCCAGCCGCACGTTTATGAGCGTCTGCGGGTACTTGTGCATGCCTGCCTTCAGCGTGCTGAGCGGCGCACCGGAGCGGGCCATCGCCTCCAGGATGCTCAGCGCCGATATGATGCCGTCGCCGGTGGTCGTCACGTCCAGACAGACGATGTGGCCGGAGCTCTCGCCGCCGAGGCTCCAGTTGTTCTCCTTCAGCTTCTCGATGATGTAGCGATCACCGACATTGGCACGCTTGAAGTCCAGACCCAGCGTGCGCAGCGCGTGCTCGAGGCCGAGGTTGCTCATCAGCGTGCCGACTACTGCGCCGCGCAGCATGTTATTGCGCATGCGCTCGCGGGCCATGATGAACAACAGCTCGTCGCCGTCGACGATCTCGCCCTTGCCGTCAATCATGATCAGGCGGTCGCCGTCGCCGTCCAGCGCGATGCCGACATCGGCCTCATGGGCGAGCACCTGCGCCTGCAGCGCCTTGGGCGCCGTGGCTCCGAAACCGTCGTTGATGTTCAGGCCGTCCGGCTCCGCCCCGATCATGATCACCTCGGCGCCCAGTTCCTCGAAGACGTTCGGCGCGACGTGATAGGTCGCGCCATGGGCGCAGTCGATGACGATCTTCAGGCCCGTCAGGTTGGTGGTGTACGGAACCGTCCGTTTGCAGAATTCGATATAGCGGCCGCGGGCATCCTCGACACGAAAGGCCTTGCCGAGATTGCGCGAGTCGCACACCTGCATCGGGCGGTCGAGTTCGCTCTCGATCGCCGCCTCGATGTCGTCCGGCAGTTTCATGCCGTCGCTGGCGAAGAACTTGATGCCGTTGTCGTAATAGGGATTGTGTGAGGCGCTGATCACGATGCCGGCCACGGCGTGCAGCGTGCGGGTGAGATAGGCGATGCCGGGAGTAGGCATCGGTCCGAGGAGATGGCTGTCCATGCCCGCTGCCGCGAGTCCCGCCTCCAGGGCGGATTCGAACATGTAGCCGGAGATGCGGGTGTCCTTGCCGATGACGACCTTCCCGTGCGCCTTGCCATTGGCAAGGACACGGCCCGCCGCCCAGCCGAGCTTCATCACGAAATCCGGCGTTATCGGGTAGTTCCCGACCTTCCCGCGTATGCCATCGGTCCCGAAATACTTGCGCGTAACACCCATTAGCGGCTCCTCATGAACTCCCCGGTTGAAAACGCGTCGCCCTCGGTGCACTGGGACCGAAGGCGCTCTCCCCCTCGTTTTATCGGCGCGGAACGTGCTCTGCTTTAGGCAGCCAGCGCCGTTTCCCGCCGAGGGACCGCTATCGCTGATGGGAACTCGCCGGACCGCCGATGGTGGGATCCTTCGGCGCGCTCGGCGTGGCGTCCTGCGGAGACTGTGCCTCCGCAACGCTCTTCTTCGGCGGCTTCCGATCGTCATCGCCCCAGCCCTGGGGCGGACGCGGCTCGTTGCCGCTCATGATGTCGTCGATCTGATCAGTGTCCAGGGTTTCGTATTTGACCAGGGCCTCGGCCATCATGTGCAGCTTGGGCAAGTGCTCGGTCAGTATGCTCCGGGCGCGCTGATAGTTGCGATCGATTACGTCACGAATTTCCTGGTCGATCACATGCGCGGTGTCGTCGGATACCTGCTTGTGCTTGGTGACGGAGTGCCCGAGGAACACCTCGCCCTCGTCCTCCGTGTACGTCAGCGGACCGAGCTTGGCCGAAAGGCCCCACTTGGTCACCATGTTGCGGGCCAGGTCGGTCGCACGCTCGATGTCGTTCGACGCACCCGTGGTCACGGCGTCCAGCCCGAAGATCAACTCCTCGGCGATGCGGCCGCCGAACAACGCGGCAATCCGGCTCTCCAGCCGCCGCTTGCTGGTGCTGTAGCGGTCCTCCTCGGGCAGGAACATCGTAATGCCCAGGGCCCGGCCGCGCGGGATGATGCTGACCTTGTAGACCGGATCGTGCTCCGGTACGAGCCGCCCGACGATGGTGTGCCCGGCCTCGTGATAGGCGGTCATGCGCTTTTCCTCCTCGCTCATGACCATGGACTTGCGCTCCACCCCCATCATGATCTTGTCCTTGGCCTTCTCGAAATCCTCCATGTCCACCAGCCGCTTGTTGGCGCGGGCGGCGAACAGGGCGGCCTCGTTGACGACGTTGGCCAGGTCGGCTCCCGAGAAGCCCGGGGTGCCGCGGGCGATGATCGAGGCCTGCACGTCGTCCGCGACCGGCACCTTGCGCATGTGCACCTTGAGTATCTGCTCCCGGCCGCGGATATCCGGCAGCGGCACGACGACCTGGCGGTCGAAGCGGCCAGGGCGCAGCAACGCCGGGTCGAGCACGTCCGGCCGGTTGGTGGCGGCAATGACGATCACGCCCTCGTTGCCCTCGAACCCGTCCATCTCCACGAGCAACTGGTTGAGCGTCTGCTCGCGCTCGTCGTGACCGCCGCCCAGGCCGGCGCCGCGATGGCGGCCGACCGCGTCAATCTCGTCGATGAAGACGATGCAGGGGGCGTGTTTCTTGGCCTGCTCGAACATGTCGCGCACGCGCGAGGCGCCCACGCCGACGAACATCTCGACGAAATCCGAACCCGAGATGGTGAAGAACGGCACCTTCGCCTCGCCGGCGATGGCCTTGGCGAGCAGGGTCTTGCCGGTACCTGGCGAACCGACCATCAGCACGCCACGCGGGATCTTGCCGCCAAGCTTCTGAAACTTTGCCGGATCGCGAAGGAATTCCACCAGCTCGCCGACCTCCTCCTTGGCCTCGTCGACGCCGGCGACGTCACTGAAGGTGACCTTCACCTGATCCTCGCCCAGCAGACGCGCGCGCGACTTGCCGAAGGACAGCGCACCGCGACCGCCCGCGCCGCCCTGCATCTGCCGCATGATGAACACCCAGGCGGCAATAATCAGGATGATCGGGAACCAGGAGATGAGGATCTGCGTGAAGATGCTCTGCTGCGCCGGCGGCTGACCGCTGATGCGCACGTTGTGCTCCAGCAGCGTACCTATGAGCGCGGAATTGCTGGTCTCGGGGCTATAGGTGACGAAATCCGTGCCGTCGACGGTGCGGCCCGAGATCGCGGCGCCGTCGACGATATTCACCCGGTCGATACGCCCGCTTTTCACGTCGCTGATGAACTGCGAGTAATCCACGGTCGCCGCGTTGGGGTGCCGCTGCCCGAAATTGTTGAAGACCAGCATCAACACGAGCGCGATGATTACCCAGAGAATCAGATTTCGAGCCATATCGTTCAACGTCTTACCTCAAATTACCCTGCTTGTACCCCACTATACACCAGACCCCTCGCCAGGACATAGGTTTCACTGGAGCGGTCGCGGGAAGCGTCCGGTTTGCGGATTGCCACCTTGGCAAACCTAGCACGAAGCATGCGCAGAAGTTCGTCGAATCCCTCGCCGTGGAAGACTTTGAGCAGCAGATCACCCCCCGGTTTCAGGGCCTGCGCGGCGAAGGACAGCACGCACTCCGCCAGGTACATCATGCGGGGCTGATCCACGGCCCGCATGCCGGACATATTGGGGGCCATGTCCGACAAAACAAGGTCGACTCCGCCGGCGGCCGCTTCCCGGACGGCCCGGAGCACGTTCGCGTCGGTGAAATCTCCCTGGATGAAGGTCACGCCCGCGAGCGATGGCATCTCCAGCATGTCCACGGCGATGATCGTCCCCTGCGTACCGAGACGCTCGCGCGCGACCTGGCTCCAGCCGCCAGGCGCAGCGCCGAGATCGACGACCGTGATGCCGGGCCGGAGCAGCCGGTCGCGCCGGTCGATCTCCTTGAGCTTGTAGGCGGCGCGCGAGCGGTAACCCTCGCCGCGTGCCTTCTGGACGTAGATGTCGCGCTCGTGCTCGCGCAACCATCGCCTGCTGCTGACCTTGCGCCTGGGCATTGCCTGCCGGGTCAGGGATCGGGGCGCGGACGCCGTCTCCGCGCGGGCCTCACTCGTAGCGGATGGCGACGATCTCGAATTCGATGCGCCCACCCGGTGCATCGACCAGCGCGATGTCGCCTTCCTCCTTGTTGATGAGGGCGCGCGCAATCGGCGATCTGACCGATATGAGGCTCGCCTGTATGTCGGCCTCGTCCTCCCCGACGATGCGGTAGACGACGCTCTCGCCGGTCTCGACGTTGGCGATCTCGACCGTCGCGCCGAACACCACCTTGCCCCTGGCCTCGATGATGGTCACGTCGATGATCTCCGCGGTCGCCAGCTTGTTCTCGATCTCCTTGATGCGGCCTTCGACGAAGCCCTGCTGCTCGCGCGCCGCGTGGTATTCGGCATTCTCGCTGAGATCGCCGTGCGCGCGTGCTTCGGCGATCGCCCGTATGATGCGCGGCCGCTCGACGGCCTTCAGGTATTGCAGTTCCTCGCGCAGCTTTTGCGCGCCGGCTACCGTCATGGGCGTCTTGTTCATCGTTGCATCGGCTCCTTGTGCAGATCCTGCAGCCGGTTCACATTCCCGGTGCCTTCGACCTCGAGCGCCATCACCGTGGCGAACGCGCCGGCGATGGTCGTCGTATAGGCGACCTTGCGCTGCAGGGCGGTGCGGCGGATGGTGAAGGAATCCGCGATCGCCTGCTTGCCCTCCGTGGTATTGACGATGAAGCTGATCTCGTCGTTCTTGATCATGTCGACGACGTGCGGTTGCCCCTCCAGCACCTTGTTGACCGGCTCGCAATCCACGTCCGCGTCCTTCAGAGCCCGTGCCGTGCCGCGCGTGGCGACGATGTGAAAGCCGAGTTTGCGCAGCCGCCTGGCGATGTCCACAGCGGCACCGCGATCCTGATCGCGCACGCTGATGAAGGCGCGCCCGCTGCGCGGCAATGCCACGTTCGCACCGAGCTGTGACTTGTAGAACGCCTCGCCGAAACTGCGGCCCACGCCCATCACCTCGCCGGTGGACTTCATCTCCGGCCCGAGCAGCGGGTCCACCCCCGGGAACTTGACGAACGGGAACACTGCCTCCTTGACCGAAAAATACCCCGGTACCCGTTCGGCTGTCATGCCCTGCGCCTTCAGGCCCTGCCCGACCATGCAGAGAGCGGCGACGCGCGCGAGCGAAACGCCTATGGCCTTGGACACGAACGGAACCGTGCGCGAAGCGCGCGGATTGACCTCCAGAACGTAGATGTCCTGTCCGCCCCGCTCGTTGGCCTGGATCGCGAACTGTGCGTTCATCAGTCCGACGACATTGAGCGCCCGCGCCATCTCGACCATCTGCCGGCGCAGTTCGTCCTGCGCCGCGCGCGACAGGCTGTAGGGCGGAAGCGAGCATGCCGAGTCGCCGGAGTGCACGCCGGCCTGCTCGATGTGCTCCATGATGCCGCCGATGAGCACGTCCTCGCCGTCGGCGATCGCGTCGACGTCGATTTCGATCGCCTGGTCGAGAAAGCGATCGAGCAGGACGGGTGAATCGTTCGACACTGACACCGCCTCGTTCATGTACCGGTTGAGATCGTCCTCGTTATAGACGATCTCCATCGCCCGCCCGCCCAGCACGTAGGACGGCCGCACCACGAGCGGAAAGCCGATCTCGCGCGCCAGCGCCGCGCCATCCTCCGGTCTGCGCACCGTTCGATTCGGCGGCTGGCGCAGCTCGAGCCGCTTCAGCAACTGCTGAAAGCGCTCCCGATCCTCGGCCTCGTCGATGGCATCCGGGGTGGTGCCGATAATCGGCGCGCCGGCCTCGTACAGCGGCCGTGCGAGCTTCAGGGGAGTCTGCCCCCCGTACTGCACGATCACGCCCTTGGGCTGTTCGATGCGGATGATCTCCACCACGTCTTCCAGGGTCAGCGGTTCGAAGTACAGGCGATCGGAGGTGTCGTAGTCGGTCGACACCGTCTCCGGATTGCAGTTCACCATGATGACTTCGTAGCCGGCATCGCGCAGCGCAAAGGCGGCCTGCACGCAGCAGTAGTCGAATTCGATGCCCTGTCCGATGCGGTTCGGCCCCCCGCCCAGCACCATGATCTTCTCGCGCGAGCTCGGGCAAGCCTCGCATTCCTCCTCGTAAGTGGAGTACATGTAAGCGGTCGAGGTCGCGAACTCCGCTGCGCAGGTGTCCACTCGCTTGTACACGGGATGGACCTTCAGATCGCCGCGCAGGCGGCGTATGGACTGCTCGGTCGTTCCGGTGAGCTTCGCCAGGCGAGAATCGGCGAACCCCTTGCGCTTGAGCAGCCGCAGCCGCGCGGCGTCGTTGAGCGCCGCCATGCCTTCCTCGCGCACCCGCTTCTCCTCCCGAACGATGTCCTCGATCTGCGCGAGGAACCAGGGATCGATCCTGCTCAGTTCGAACAGCTCCTCGATTCCCAGGCGGGCGCGAAAACCGTCGGCGACGTACCAGAGCCGGTGCGATCCGGGAACCCGGATCTCCCGCCGCAGGCGCGCCATCGCCTCCTCGTCGGCCGGTTCAATGATCTCGTTCAGACCGTCCATCCCGGTCTCCAGCCCGCGCAACGCCTTCTGCAGCGACTCCTGAAAGGTGCGGCCGATGGCCATCACCTCGCCCACCGATTTCATCTGCGTCGTGAGCCGATCGTCGGCCTGCGGGAACTTCTCGAAGGTGAAGCGCGGTATCTTCGTCACCACGTAATCGATCGTGGGCTCGAAGGAGGCGGGCGTGGCGCCGCCGGTGATGTCGTTCCTCAGTTCATCGAGCGTATAGCCCACGGCCAGCTTGGCGGCGACCTTGGCGATCGGGAAGCCGGTGGCCTTGGAGGCCAGCGCCGAGGAGCGCGAGACGCGCGGATTCATCTCGATGATGATCATGCGACCGTCGTCGGGATTGATCGCGAACTGCACGTTCGAACCGCCCGTGTCGACGCCGATCTCGCGCAGCACCGCGATGCTGGCGTTGCGCATGATCTGGTACTCCTTGTCGGTCAGGGTCTGCGAGGGCGCCACGGTGATCGAATCGCCGGTATGCACGCCCATCGGATCGAGGTTCTCGATGGAGCAGACGATGATGCAGTTGTCGGCGCGGTCACGCACGACCTCCATCTCGAACTCCTTCCAGCCCAGCAGCGATTCCTCGAGCAGCACCTCGGTGGTGGGCGAAGCGTCCAGCCCACGCTGCACGATGTCGTTGAACTCCTCGCGGTTGTAAGCGATGCCGCCGCCGGTGCCGCCGAGCGTGAACGACGGCCGGATGATGATCGGAAAGCCGATCTCGACCTGCACGGCATTGGCCTCCTCCATGCTGTGCGCCGTTCCGGAACGTGCGCTGCCCAGTCCGATCCTGGTCATCGCATCCTTGAACTTCTGGCGATCCTCGGCCTTGTCGATGGCCTCGGGTGAGGCACCGATCAGCTCGCAGCCGTACTTCGCGAGGACGCCGTTGCGCCACAGGTCGAGCGCACAGTTGAGCGCAGTCTGTCCGCCCATGGTCGGGAGAATGGCGTCCGGCCGTTCCTTTGCGATGATTGCCTCGACGACGTCCCAGCGGATGGGCTCGATGTAGGTCGCGTCCGCCATCTCCGGGTCGGTCATGATCGTCGCCGGGTTGGAATTGACCAGGATGACGCGAAAGCCCTCCTCGCGCAGCGCCTTGCAGGCCTGCGCGCCAGAGTAGTCGAACTCGCAGGCCTGGCCGATCACGATCGGTCCGGCGCCGATGATGAGTATGCTGTGGATGTCGGTCCGCTTCGGCATCTGTCGTCGTCCTTCGCTCTGTCGTTACCTGCCTGCGCGCATCAGGTCGATGAAGTGATCGAACAGCGGCTGGATATCGTGCGGACCCGGGCTCGCCTCGGGGTGACCCTGGAAGCCGAACGCCGGCTTCCAGCGATGGTGTATGCCCTGCAGGGTGCCGTCAAAAAGCGAGCGGTGCGTGGCCCTGAGTTCCTCCGGCAGCGTCGCCTCGTCGACGGCAAAGCCGTGATTCTGACTCGTGATCATGACCCGGCCGGTGTCGATATCGAGCACCGGGTGATTGGCGCCATGGTGTCCGGTTCTCATCTTCACCGTGCGTCCGCCGCAGGCCAGCGCCATCAGCTGATGGCCGAGGCAGATCCCGAAGGTCGGCACACCGGCGGCGATGAACTCCCGGATCGCCGCGATGGCGTAGTCGCAGGCCTCCGGGTCGCCGGGCCCGTTGGACAGGAAAACGCCATGCGGATTCTCGCGCAGAACTTCGGCAGCCGGGGTCTGTGCAGGCACCACCGTCAGATCGCAGCCGCGATCGGCGAGCAGCCGCAGGATATTGAACTTCACGCCGTAGTCGTAGGCGACGACCCTGTGAGGCCGCTCGGCCTGTGCGCGCCCCTTGGGTGCATCCAGCCGCCAGCTGCCCTGCGTCCATTCGTACGGCCCCGGGGTGCTGACCACCTTGGCAAGGTCCGCTCCCTTCAGGCCCGGCCAGGCCCTCGCCGCGGCGATCGCAGCCGCCTCATCGATACTGCCTTCGCCAGCGACGATGCAGCCGCGCTGGGCGCCCTGGTCGCGCAGCAACCGGGTCAACCGGCGCGTGTCGACATCGGCGATGGCCACCACGTTGTTGTTGCGCAGGTACTCCGACAGCGGCCACTGCGCCCGCCAGTTGCTGACCGTCAGCGGGAGATCCCGCACCACCAGCCCGGCGGCATGGACTCTGGCCGATTCGGCGTCCTCGGAATTCGTGCCGACATTGCCGATGTGCGGGCAGGTCAGCATCACTATCTGCTGGCAATAGGACGGATCGGTGAGGATCTCCTGATACCCGGTCATGGCTGTGTTGAACACGACTTCGCCGACAGACTTCCCGACGGCGCCTATGGAGGCGCCGCGAAACACACTGCCGTCTTCCAGTGCGAGCAGGGCCGGTTGCGAACTCAGCATTGGTAGAGGATCTCCGGCGGGAAACACATACGAAAGCGGGAGCGACCATCTCCTGCTGGTCTGCTCCCGCGAACCGCACGAATTGTACTTGAGCGGGAACGGTGATGAAAGGCGAAAACTCCGTCATCAGCCAGCGCGCCCCGATGGCATTCCGGGGCCGATCAGGTGCTAAACTCCATCGTGTTGCGCATCCAAAATCTCAACGGAATCACCCCGATGCCGGAATATCGCGAATTCCTTGCGCTCATGGCGCTCGCTCTAGCCCTGGCCCTGACGGCCTGCTCCAAGAAGGAGGAGGCGGCCCCGGAAACCAGCGCCGCCGCGCCGCCCGAATCGCCCATGGCCGCCGAGCCGACGGCCCCGCAATCCGCCGAAGGCGCCGCGGCAACACCCGCCGGCGCCGCCCCCGCGGCGGAACCGACTGCGCCGTCGCCGACCGAGACGGCACCGACGGCACAGGCCGCACCGGTTGCCGTGCCCCCGCCCGCACCCGCAGCCGCCACGCACGGCGAAGCGCCGCCGGCCGCAACGGAGGCACCCGCTGCCGCAACCGCCGGGGCGGCGCCGCCGGCCAGGCCGATCGACGGGGCCGCCATTGCGCAGGGTGTCTGCATGGCATGCCACCAGGCCGGCATGAACGGCGCACCGAAATTCGCCAACAAGGTCGCCTGGGCGCCACGCATCGCTCAGGGCCGCGAGAAGCTTTATGCGAATGCCATCAAGGGGCTGCGCGGCATGCCGGCACGCGGCGGCAACCCGAGTCTGACGGATGACGAGGTGAAGGCCGCAGTCGATTACATGGTCAAGGTGGCGGGCGGCTACAAGGAGTGAATTCGACCTCGGCGCACGTCTGAGCACGTCTGACGCGAGGATGGCGGACCGACCCCACATAATCTGCCGGCTCGAGGATATCCCCGAGAACGACGGTCGAGGCTACATCGTTTGGCCCCCCGCCGCGGCGCGCCGGAGCGACATCTTCCTCGTCCGTCGCGGCAGCCTGGTTCGCGCGTATCACAATTGCTGTCCACACAAGGGGCTCAGTCTCGACTGGGCTGCGGACCGCTTCATGGACCCTTCCGGCGAGTACATCCAGTGCGCGAATCACGACGCGCTATTTCGCCTCGAGGACGGCTACTGCGTGCGCTGGCATGCGCCTGCGCAGCGTTCCCGTGCGCGTGAACGAACGCGGTGAGGTGGAACTAGGCGAATCCGGCAGCGCGTTATACGCAATTCCCGACCTGCGAGGTGCAATGCACAGGCAGGCGCGGCAGCGGCCGAAGCGCCGCTCGCCGGCGGTCGCCCGCGACGGAGCTGTCGCCTCAACGCAGGCCGAGCACGTCCTGCATGTCGTAACAGCCGGGCGGCTGTCGCGCCAGCCACAGGGCCGCACGAATGGCTCCGCCAGCGAAGGTCGAGCGGCTGCTGGCCTTGTGAGTGATCTCCACGCGCTCGCCGATGTCGGCGAACATCACGGTGTGCTCGCCGACAATATCGCCGGCACGGATGGTTTCGAAGCCGATCGTCCTGCGATCGCGTGCGCCGGTGTGGCCCTGCCGGCCGTACACCGCGCAAGTCTTCAAGTCGCGTCCCAGCGCGGCGGCCACGACCTCCCCCATGCGCAGGGCGGTGCCCGAGGGCGCGTCGATCTTGTGGCGATGATGCGCCTCGATGATCTCGACGTCGACGCTGTCGCCGAGGGCGCGCGCCGCAAGGTCCAGGAGCTTCAGACAGACGTTCACACCTACGCTCATGTTGGGAGCGAAGACGACGGGTATGGCGCGGCCGGCCTCCTCGATCGCACGCCGGCCTGCCTCGTCGAGCCCGGTCGTGCCGATGACAATACGCCTGCCGGCGGCACGGCACGCCTTGAGGTGCTCCAGGGTCGCGGCCGGGTGAGTGAAGTCGATGAGTACGTCGCTCACCGCGATCGCCGCGTCCAGGTCCGCGGATACCGCGACGCCGAGCCGGCCCACCCCTGCGTTCTCGCCGGCATCACCGCCAATCAGCGAGGAGTCGGGGCGCTCCAGGGCGGCCGTGAGCCTTGCCGCCTCCTGCTGCGTCAGCAACTCGATGATGGTGCGTCCCATTCTCCCGCCGGCGCCGCCCACGGCGATCCTGATCATGCGCGCAGTCCCCCCCACAATCGGAAACCGGAGATTACCGGATTGGCGGCGATGATACCGAAAGCGCGCGCCGCCGTCGCTTGCGCGCGCCGCTAAAGCGTGTCACGCAGCGACAGGAAATCCTTCACGCCCAGCATCTCCTTGATCTCATCGAACCGCAGCATCCGATCTTCGAGCGCCGTCGTCTTGCCCTCCCGCATGTAGGTCTCCGCCATCGCGCGCATCGCGCGCGCGGTGAGCAGCACCGAGTCGATCGGCGCCACGGCGATCTTGAAGCCCATCTCCTCCAGTTCGGTGTTGGTCAGGATCGGAGTCTTGCCGAAGGCAAGCATGTTGACGAGCTTCGGGTAGGGCACCTTCTTGCAGATGATCTCCATCTCCGCAATTGCCAGCGGCGCCTCGATGAAGGCGACATCCGCGCCGGCGGCACAATAGGCGTTGACGCGGTTGATGGCATCCTCCAGCCCGCAGGGCTCGCGCGCGTCGGTGCGCGCGATGAACAGGAAGTCCTTGTCGCTGCGCGCGCGCACGGCCGCTTTCCACTTCCGGACCATGTCCTCGACGGGGATTACGTGCTTGCCCTCGAAGTGGCCGCAGCGCTTGGGAAAGACCTGGTCCTCCAGGATGATGCCCGCCGCCCCGGCCGCCTCGAACTCGGTCACGCAGCGCATGACGTTGTGCAGGTCGCCATGACCGGTATCGCCATCGGCGATCACGGGTATCGACACGCGATGCGCCATGCGCCGAACGGCATCGGCCATCTCGGTCATGCCGAGGAAATTGAGATCTGGCAAGCCATACAGGCTGGCGCTGGTGCCGAACCCGCCGATGAAGACCGTTTCGAATCCCGCCTGCTCGATGGCGACCGCGGTGAGCACGTCGTGGGCACCCAGCGAGCGGATGATGCCGGGCTTCTTCATCAGGTCACGCAGCCTCTGCGTCGGACTGGAATTCGTCGACATCTCGCCCTCCGGGTGTCTTTCATCTGGCCCGCAAACTGCCGTGGAGGCAATCCGGGATCGCGCAACCTTACCAGATTGCACCTCCGCACCGAACGGGTGCCGCCCGACGCGCCTTGCCGGCCACATCCGCCCGTTGTCGGCGCGTGTCATGTAAAATGGAGCAAATTCATCGGGAAACACCAACGATTAAGGACTGCCATGCCCAAGCAACACGAAGGTAAAATCCCCGTAACGCTGATACCCGGCGACGGCATAGGCCCGGAGATCGTCGAGTCCGTGCTGGAGGTGCTCGAGGCCGTCGACGCGCCGTTCTCCTGGGAGGAACAGGTGGCCGGGATGGCGGCCATGGAAAAGTACAAGGACCCCTTGCCGCAGGTCACTCTGGACAGCATCCGCCGCACAAAGCTCGCGCTGAAGGGGCCACTCACGACGCCCGTCGGCGGCGGCTACCGCTCCGCGAACGTCGTCTTGCGACAGACCTTCGACCTCTACGCCAACGTGCGTCCGGCCCGCACCTGGATACCGGGTGGGCGCTACGAGGGCGTGGACCTGGTGATGGTGCGCGAGAACACGGAAGGCTACTACGTCGGCTTCGAGCACTATTTCCCGATCGAGGGCGATCCCCACGCCGTTGCCATCGGCGCCGGCATCAATACGCGCGCCGGCTGCCGGCGCATCGCCGAGTTCGCGTTCGACTACGCGCTGCGCAACGGCCGCCGCAAGATCACCATCGTGCACAAGGCCAATATCCTCAAGGCACTGACCGGCGTTTTTCTGGAGACGGTGCGCGAGGTCGGCAAGCTCTACGAGGACAAGCTCACCATCGAGGATCGCATCGTCGACGCCTGCGCGATGCAACTGGTCATGGACCCGAGCAAGTTCGACGTACTGCTGACTACCAACATGTTCGGGGACATCCTCTCGGATCTCATGGCGGGACTGGTCGGCGGCCTCGGCATGGCGCCCGGCGCGAACATCGGCAAGGACGCGGCGATCTTCGAGGCGGTGCACGGCTCGGCGCCGGACATCGCCGGCAAGGGCGTCGCCAATCCCATCGCGCTGCTGCTGGCCGCCTGCCTGATGCTCGAGTACGTCGACGAGCACGCCACCGCACGCCGCCTTCGATCCACCGTCAAGGAGGTGCTCGCGGAGGACAAGGTGCGCACGGGCGACCTGGGCGGCAGCGCCACGACCAGGGAGATGACACGCGCCATCGTCGAGCGCCTGAAGTCCTGAGGGCCGATCTCCGCGATCCGCGGCAACGCACCTCGCGGGCGCGGCGTCTACGGCGCGGCCAGGAGGTGGCAGTGCGCCGTATGGCCGGGGCCGACGTTCACCGCGGCCGGGTACTGTTCACGGCAGCGCGGCTCCGCCACCGGACAGCGGGGATGGAAATGACAACCCGCGGGCGGCGCGGATGGAGACGGCAGTTCGCCCTCCAGACGGATCCGTTCCCTTCTCGTTTCGGGATCCACCTGCGGCACCGCTGACAGCAGGGCGCGCGTGTAGGGATGCCGCGGCTGCGTCATCACTGCATCGATCGGGCCGTGCTCCACGATGCGGCCCAGGTACATCACCGCGACCTCGTGGGCGAGATACCGGACGACCGCGAGATTATGCGTGATGAAGAGGTAGCTCAGCCCCAGTTCCCGTTGCAGCGCTTGCAGCAGATTCAGGATCTGCGCCTGTACCGAGACGTCGAGCGCGCTGGTCGGCTCGTCGCAGATGACCAGGCGCGGCTGCACCGCCAGTGCGCGCGCGATGCATATGCGCTGCCGCTGACCGCCGGAGAACTCGTGCGGGTAGCGACTCTTCGCCTCCGGGTCCAGGCCCACCTGCATCAACAGCGAGTCGACACGCTGCAGTCGCTCGGCCGCGGTGCGGCCCATCCCCTGGGCCACCATCCCCTCGGCGACGATATCGGCGACGCTCATGCGCGGATTCATTGACGCGTATGGATCCTGGAAGATGAACTGGATCTCCCGGCGCAGGCGCCGCAGCCGGTTTCCGCGCAGCGCGAGTACATCGGTACCGTGGAACCGCACCTCCCCGCCGGTCGCATCGAGCAGACGGGCAATCGCCTTGCCGGCAGTCGTCTTGCCGCAACCGGACTCGCCCACGAGCGCGAGCGTGCTCGCCGGTGGGACGGTCAGTGTGAGGCCATCCACCGCGTAGACGTGGCCTGCCGTGCGCCGGAAGATCCCCCGCTCGATTGGGAAATGGACCTTGAGGTCGCGTACGGTCAGCGTGCCGGCGACCTCCGATCCGTGCCACCCGTGGGTGGCCACCGCTTGCGCCGGGCCCGCGCGCGCGACGCCTTCCGGGACGTCCTGCAGCGCAGCGTCATGGAGGTGGCACCGCACGTAGCGGCTACCGCCGAGATCGATCCATTTCGGCGGCAGGAGCGCACAGGTCTCCCAGCGCCGCTCGCAGCGCGATTCAAACCGGCATCCCCGGAATTCCGTGCTCAGCGGCGGCACCACACCCTCGATGACCGCGAGCGGGGCGCCGCGCCGGCCGGCGTCGGGCAACGACTCGAACAGCTTGCGGGAATACGGATGCAGCGGCGCGCCGAGGAAGCCGGTCCGCCCCGCCTCCTCGACGATCTGACCGGCGTACATCACCCCGATCCGGTCGGCCATCTCCGCGACCACGCCAAGGTCATGCGTGATGAGCAGGATGGCCATGCCGGTACGCTGCTTGATCTCGCGCAGCAGCTGCAGCACCTGCGCCTGCATGGTGACGTCCAGCGCCGTGGTCGGCTCGTCGGCGACGAGCAGATCGGGCTCGCCGGCCAACGCCATGGCGATCATGACGCGCTGCTTCATGCCGCCGGACAGCTGGTGCGGATACTCCCCGACGCGGCGCTGCGGATCGGCGATCCCGACACCGTTGAGCAGCTCGACGACGCGATCGCGCCTGGCGGTGCCGCGCAGTCCGCGATGCCTTGTCAGCACCTCGCCCACCTGCACTCCGACGGTGAGCACGGGATTGAGCGCGGTCTGTGGTTCCTGAAAGACCATGGCGACGCGGCGACCGCGCACATCGCGCATCGCCTGCTCCGGGATCCGCAACAGATCGGTGCCGTTGAGAGAGATGGATCCGCCCACGTAGCGGCCACCGGGCGGGAGCAACCGCAGCAGCGCGAGAGCGGTCATCGACTTGCCGCAGCCGGATTCGCCCAGCAACACGAAGGTCTCACCGGCACTGATCGCGAAGGATACCCCGTCGACGACACGCGCCGGCGGTCCGCCCGTGTCCAGATGCACGCGCAGATCGGACACCGTGAGCAGTGGTGCGGCCATCCGATCTACCCCTTGGCAGAAATGCGCAATCGTCTACGCACCGCGAAATGGTAGCATGCGCCCGTTCCCGGCCCGCCGGCCGCGGCCTGCACGCCGCTCAGCCGTCCTGCTGCTGCTGCTTGATGAGCCCGGCCTTGATGACCTCGAACTTCTGCTGCGCCTCCTTCTCGGCCTGATCGAGCTCCTTCTTTTTCAGACGCTGGGCGGCCATCGTAGCCTTCAAATCGTCCCCGGGCCTGCCGAAAGCCGTGGCGAGACGGAACCACATGTAGGCCGCCTGGAAGTCCTGGTCGACCTCGGTGCCGTTGTAGAAGATGTTGCCGAGCGCGCTCTGCGCCTCGGCATTGCCCATCTCGGCCGCCTCGCGCCACAGCTTGATGCCCTTGGGAACGTCGACCTTC
>WBZR01001246.1_pt1 | contig 33237 bp, 27 predicted proteins | sample 5204231 | NCBI WGS metagenome assembly WBZR01 (sample SAMN12412403, study PRJNA552823) | activated sludge metagenome | isolation source: activated sludge from anammox sidestream of wastewater treatment plant... | place: USA: Virginia | collected 2017-08 | reverse complement strand
GTTTGAATATCAATGATTAAATCAAAATCAATCGTAACATCGTAATTTCCACCAACGAAAACAGAGAGTTTCTGGGTAAAATAAAATATATTTTTTAACATGTTGAATATCTGCATGTTGCATAAAATTATTTTTCGTATAGTGCTATAAATCAGCACATTAAATTATCTCCGAAACTTTAAAGCGTTAGCACAAAAAGATGTTTAGAGCCGCTTATCGAGCTCTAAACATCTTTCAAACAAGCAAATCACATCTTCACCAATCTTTGCTGAATCGCTCTGTTATCAATCTCCAGGGATAATATATACACACCGGGCTGTAGAGATTCGATAGAAATATAGTTTTCAATGGAAGTGAGGATCTTACCGGATTGCAACATCTTTCCATTGATATTCCTGATTTGATAGGTACCAGACTCGAAGGCATGTGTGGTTCTCAGGTGGATTGTTTCATTCGCCGGATTGGGGAAGATGGACACACCGGAATCAGGGATATTGTGACTGGCCGAGTTAGCGACGTTTACAGTCAGGACGACGGTCTCCCTACAGCCAAATCCAGTGGAATACGTCAGCATCACTTCATAAATACCCGGAGCAGAATAAATGTGTTCCGGTCTAACTTCACTGGATGTGCTGCCGTCGCCAAAATCCCATTGGTAGTCGCCTTCCAAACCAATACTTGGGGTAAAATGCCATTGGAGGCCTGAATCATTGGTGGCATCAATATCGATATGGATATCCGGGCTTAAATTTCGGATTGCATTGTCCATCCACTCAAATCTTCGGTGTATCCAGCCCTTCAATTTATCAATCTCACCTTGATATGTATCGGGAATCGGATCTGTGTTTGGCCAGACATAGATACCAAGTATAGGCCAACGGTCAAAATTGTGATTCTCTGCTCCCTGCATCTCTGCCACATAGCCATCGATGATAGAGGCAATATGCTCTTCAGAAAGTGTGCTTTGCCGCAAAGACTCCCAGCGGCAACGAAGATTTCTGGCAAAAGTGCTATCTGTCAATATCTTTGACCACCAGAATGGAGATCTGCCATCCGGGCAAATATTATTGATATTAAATACCCAGCCTTCCGGCTTGAATGTCTCGCAATAATTGGCATTGAACCAGGCAATATCGAAGTCCCAAACGGGTCCGAAATGGATCTTATTGTCATCGTCCTGCCTTGTCTTGTACATAAAAGTACTCAACCGATATGCATCAACATTTTTTGACATCTCCTGAATCAGCATAAAGTCCATGAAGGAAAGTTCATCCGCATATTTACGCCACCCGGTCAACGGATTCTGGAAGTCATTGCCATGCAGGGCGGTTTCAAAACTGTCCACAAAGGACTGGATGTAAGCCTTTTGGGGCTCTGTTATTTTGGTATCTTTGGGATATTCAAACAGAAAATTGGTGTATTGACCTGGTCGGCTGGGTATTTGGAATTTCGAAGTCCAACCATCGGTGCCACTTCCATTGATCCTGTCTATTTTAAAGATATAACCACCTGTCAAAGCAGTTCCGGAATTGTCCTTATCTTCCAATTTGGCAATATCAACCCTGTTTTTATCCCGCTTAATTTTTTCCATAAAAGTATAAACTCCCTGATATTCGCCATTGATAAATAATTCGACAAATTGAGTCCTGGAGGCATAATGACCCATCTCACGAAACAATTGATAGGTCACATTATTCCTCATAAGGGTTTTATCTGTATAATGCGCATTGAGAATCCAGTCACTTTCCTTAGGCATACCCAGGATGGAGGCTTTTATATCTTCGTCATTTTCGTCCCAAAGTTCCAGACCATAAGGCTTTTTAGGGAAGGACTGAGAACTGGAACCTCTCAACTCGATTCCGATACGACCAGAATAGGAGTACACGGTATCATTGACATAGTTGAGAGCGCCATTGTCATTGGAAATAATCTTGAAGGAAGCCGGAATCTTCGGATCATTCGGAATAGACTGACCATAAGTGTCGATCTTGATAATAGGAAGGGCACTACTTTCAAATACATAAGATTTGGACGGATTTACACCGAATTGAATTTGCCAACCGTTCAGTATTCCCGGATCTTCAGGATAGCTATCAAAGATAATAAGACTCCAAACCCCATTCGGATTGCTTCCATCATTCAGAGTTCCAAGATCGCCACTCGGCCGGTACGTTCCGGAAAATGGCCCCCATCCGTTGAATATATCATTTTTTTCATTCCCATTAAGGCACGTATTTTCAAAATTATCAGAATCACCACCTGCGCCTTCGATCAATGTGACTATTTTACCTGATGGCGACTGAAGCTTGATAATCAGGTCGGAATCCCATGTATGGGCAATATTCAGGCAAACCTGCTCTAAACCAAAAGATACGGCATTGATGGAGGATGGCAACCCGCTTACCTCGCATGTAAAAGTAGTGGTGGTAAGATCATCCTTAATTGCACCTGTTGTTCCATGGAAGACCTGACCATTGGCAAAGACATAGAAGACCAGGATAGCTAGAATAGTGTGAAAATATTTCATTTATAGATTTAATTTAATATTTATTGAATTGTGAATGAACTGCTTATTATTATATTTTTATCAGTCAATTTGATAAAATAGGTTCCGGGCATAATTCGGAGGTCATTCTTCAGCAAAAAATTCAGCTTATCGACATTTCCCATACCTGACAACACCGTCCTGCCCAGGCTATCACAGACATCCATCTGATAGGCTGTAATTGCATCACCGGTCTCGATCTGAATGGAGCGCCCCTCAGTGGCGGGATTGGGAAATACCTTCAGGCCCATTTTTATTTTATCCCTGACAGAATTGCTTTGCTGCTTTGGGTAAACTAAAATTTTACTGCCATCAAAGCCTATGGCATAGACCTTATAACTATTGTCGGCATAAAGTACAGATGTAGTATGGTTGGACAAGTCGGCAGTGCCCGTAATCGTCACATGAATAAGGGTGTTGGTGCTGTCGTAGGTCTCATAAGCAACGGCATTCTTCCATTCACTGTGGTCGATGCGAAGATATGGAATCCCATCGTCTGCAATCAACGAAACGCCCTCTCCGGTAATGCCGGACAAAGGAAGTTGATGCTTGTACATCTCCATACTATGCGCTGAAATATATTGCAACACTGGGGATACAGGCTTATTGGGGAAGGAAGCCCTTAGGTGAGTGACCAAAGCATCAATTTGATTTTGCGTAACTGTAAGTCGCCCGACACCGTAATCGTCGATGTCCTTATCGATCGGTCTAAGGAATCCACTATTGATAAAGAAATCGGACAAATCCTCCTGAACTGCCTCGCAAGTATATTTGACAAAGTTGAGCAGTCTCTCTCCATTGGTAAGGCTCTCTGAGTCTGTTTGACGAACCTTCTCTGCTACGATGGCGTACCAATGCGCATAATCAATGCCTGAAATATTGGGAAATTCCTGATAAGTCAATTCTGCAGCATTGCGACAAGCTCCGGCAAGTTGATAATACAACTCCAATTGCCAAAATGGTACCAACACCCGGAAATGATAATCATTTGCTACATCCTGAAGTGCCTTTTTGTGAATGTAATTGGAGTCCAGATATATATTAAATCGGTTTCCTGCCCACCATTTACTTCCGAGACCATTCTGAAAAGATTCCTCCTCAAGGCGGGTAAATCGCTTTCCTTCCTTGTTGAGCTTGTAGGATGCCCATATCGCATAAATATTGTTGGTGACTTCCGTAGTGCCGATCCACTTTAAACCCGGCCGAATCTGGTTGATGTGACCAAATTCGTGGGGGATGCCCCAGAGCTCCAGTTGACGCGCATTAGTTATGCTGGCAGATCCCCATGTCAGGTCGAGGTGCACACCTATCCCGCCGGCATACCAACCGCCACCGGTTCCACTTTCACACAATATATGATTGGAATAGTTGTAATTAAATTTATACAATCCCATCTGTATCTTTTGCCAGTTGGCGATGGTGTCATACAACTGAATCAGGCTATTTCCATCAAATGGAGAATTTTGTCGCAAATCCTTTTTGTCGAAAACCAAATGAACCAGTCCCCCGACAATATCAATTTTGGGATAAGCGCTATTGGCAAGGTATGTAGTCCAGTCATCTTGGTTATGCCAGTAAGGATCATAATAACCGTTAATTTTCCCGCTGGCAATATGTATCAGCAAGGGCCGTGCAGCATTCGGCTGATCCGCGAAATAAGATATATAGGCTAAGCCCCTGTCTTTCATCGTTATTACATTCCTCCCATCTTGCAAAAGATAGATATGATCGGCCGGGTTTTCTTCATCAGCAAAATCTCTAACCCGCAGATATACCGGAGAATCCTTTATTTCACCTGCAAAAATTACGGCGTTTTCACCTTTTTCGAATAAGATTCCGGTAGCATTTTCATAGGCATCGTATCGGTCGGTTTTTAATTTACCACTCAATTGCCCGGTAGATTCGAAGGCTGAATATTCTCTGAAACGCACCAATCTGTTATAAGTATTAGAATAAATACATTGAGCCAATTGATGGTAAAAAGGAGAACTGATGGTATCAATCATCGCTTGGGTCACTGTCGGCCGGAGATATGTATAAAGCGCATCATCAAAAATCTGACTATATTCAAATACTTGAGTATTGCCGATATTATTTTTATAGAATTCCATTTCCGCACAACTCGCAAATCCTCCGGCGCCATTTTTAACAACGATCTTAATATTATTGATCTTTAGGGTTGCCGGGAAGTTAATTTTTATCGGGAGGCCTTCCATTTTAAAATCGTAATCCAAAAGGTGTACATAATCAGCCCCTGTCCCGGAAACATCCGTATTATAATAAACAGACGTTGCCCCAAAAAAGCCATTATAACCGCCATCGCTGCGTGGATAATAAATGAAATAATCTATTTCTGGTTTAGCGGTAAAATGATAGATGAGATCTATGGGGAATGCATCTTCTCCCGCATTATAATTGGAATGATATAAGGTTGAGAAGTCGCCGTCAAAGCTCTTTTCTATGTTTTCAAAATACTGGAAAGAAGAGGCTGAAGATCCCGCAGCATCAATATTGATCTTAATATCCTGATTGCCCTTGAGCGTGGAAGCATCCAGACTACAATCAATGCTTCCGTCAGGCAGTTCCGGCTGCGGGCCAAAGAATCTCATCTCCGCACAGCTGGAAAAATTACCATAGGCTTCATTTACTGCAAATCTTATTGCAAAGACATTCTCTATGGTAAAGTCAAGATTTACCGTCTTAACCTCATTATCCAAATCCCAGATTATCGGATCGGAATTCAATTTGATGAAGTAACCGGGATTAGCCCTCTTTGAATACAGTATATCCACCTCAGTCCAGATACCATTGTAGCCCACTTTCCTCGGAGTGTATTCTATTTTATTGATTCCCGTTATATTACGATTGAAGTAAAACGTTAATGTGTCAGGCACGGCATTAAGATCGTACCTCGAATGATAGATTGTCTCATCATTATTGTCAAAGGCATTACCCACCTCTTCACCTCCCTGGCCGGGTCTGAATGAAGATGCATAATATACGGACATTGGGTACTGTCCATACACATAACCAAATGATATACAAATAAATAATAGAATATAAACAAACCTTTTCATCTCGATTTCAGTAAGGTTCAAAGGTATTCAATTGGCCGTAGAAATTATATTTTATTTACAGAGGAAATGGAATTTTTTAGAAAGATCCACAGGTTATATTCTGACATTTATTCAAACAGCTTGACAGAAATCACCAAATTTTATTTTTTATAAAGCGTTGACCAAACGTTTACCCACAAACAAAATTAATTTTCAAAGCTTTGACAAAAAATAAAATATGGTTGCTGGATTAGCATCAGCGAAGGTTGAAAAGTGTTCGTTGGTCCAGAGAAAAATATATCCTCTTTCATATCGCCAAGCAAAAAAGTAAAGATTGGTTCAAATTAATTTCCAACGTTAAAAACAATGCAATATTTTTCATCAAATATTCGCAATACAAGAGCTGGACGTTATAGACAGATATTTACCACCAGTGCTTGTAGGCAGATCATTTGATAATTATTTGTTCCAAAACCTAATCTTAGTAGGTGTGGCTTTTTAAAATAATCTCCCTGACAATCCGAATCTTAGAATTTGTTATTTAGTAAGAAAGCTGTTAGCTGTTAGCTATTGGCTTTATTCCGGTAGATTTGAGAACTATACTAAGAAAATGAACAAGTTATTTAAAAAAAGACTATCCGGAGCGCCTGACATTCTTTCTGGCACATAACATGATGCTGCGCGCTAAAGGCTAATGGTTAAAATCCTGCCTGTCAGCAGCATATAAAAAACACTTTTAGGCATATCTAAAAATTTTTACAAATTTTAGTATTTGTCCGCTTTTATGGGAGCCTTCTTCAGAAATAAATTGTTATCATAGTAGGATATCGAAAGTGAAAAGAAAGGATTACAGAAAGCTGAAATCCGATATAATTTGTATATCCTCGAATCAACATTGTAACTAAATAAAATACTATATCTCATGAAATCAAATTTCAGCATTAAGATGGTCGGCTTCCGACTGTCCATCATCACTATGTTTCTTTTTAGCTTGACTGCGATGTCACAAGCACAGGAAATCACAGGCCTCGAGTTGTTAAGGCAAATCGACAGAAAACACTATGGCATTCGCGGATTGGATGCCATATTTGATGACGACAGGCAGATAATCGTTTTTGGAAGCGTAAGTGGAGGCAGTTCAGCTGATACACTCCTCATCTATGATTATGCAGCGGATAAGATAATCTCCTTTGTCAAAGGCGCGAATGCCTACTACACAATATTTATATCCGGCGACAATCAATTGCTTTATGCAAATAACCAAAGTTTATTTCGGCTTGACAATTTCGAAAACCCGGTAGTCACTGAACTACGGAATGGTATCGTCAATATTGCATTCAACAAGGAGCTGAATACACTGGCAATGGTCCGCGTAACAAATAGTAGTAATGTAGATTACAATGCGACTTTGTTCAAATACGATCCGGCAACAGGTACACTAGATTCGCTGATCAACATCCCGTTCAAGGGAGCAAATGATCACCGGCAAAATAATAACGAAGTCGCCATATCTCCCGACGCAGATTACATGGCACTCTCAGGCGGATATAATAACAATTATGTCCATTTATTGAATCTGAAGAATGGTGACTATCATAAAATTGAAACTCAGATAGCCACCGGAGTCTATAGTCCTGTCTTTTACAAGCAGGATGGCAAACTACTAATGGCCGTGGGCGGTTCATATTTAAGCGGGTCGATAGAAATCATCGATGTGGAGAGTGCGTCCATAATAGCTGCCCATGAGCTATTCCCAAGTTATGTTTATAGCATTGTTTTGACTTCAGATCAAAAAATTATGGCGGGTGGTGGCTTCAACGGTGAAATAAAACTGTTCCGGGTCGAAGGCAGTGAGCTGACCGAATTCTTCAGTTACCAGGCAGGTTACTTCGCAAAATTAATTTTCGCAGGAAATGATAATTATTTAATATCGGCGCACGGAGCCGGTCAGAATAGATCCAACGTAAAAATATTCCGTGTGCTTCGTGGAAGCTCCTCATCAAAGAGTCTGAACGAAGATTTCTTGTCCGTATGGCCCAATCCTGCGGAAGATATCCTGAATATAAAGGAAGCTGCAGGTGGAATAGTCTCAGTTTACGATGCGTCAGGCCGAATGGTTATCCACAAGAAAATAACCGGCGAAACGCTCCATGTCAATGATCTCCTTCCGGGTGCATATCATATTGTCATTCAAAAAGATAAAAGTACCTACATGGGCAAATTCATCAAAGAATAGAGATTTACAATCTGACGAAGGGTTGCTTTTTAATCCGGACAATATAAATCTGGCATGATCCTTAATTCTCAGGCTATCTGATCTATATTTCCCGACACAAATTCCATACCCACAAAAAGTAAAAATCTATAAACCAAAGGCTCTTGGCTAAAATCCTTTCCTTCGGATGTCTTCCCAAAACGAAAAAGCATATTTCTGGCTATAAAACGCCGGCTTGCGGAGGATTCGGCGACATAATTAAATTATTTGGTGTTGAGGGAAGCAATTTGACTGAGGCCTTCAAATATAATTTCGGATTTGTAACAAAATTATTGTTTACCGGAAATAACGAATATTTAATTTGAGGACATAACAAGTATCCGACAGGTCAAACCATGAATGTTTCCTGTACACTGAGCGTTAAGTTTTTTGAGCTTTCATCTTCTACGCTGTGTAATCGCGGATCCGGGATTACACAGCGTAGAATTTTTGGTACTTTTGTATCAAGTCTTCGCGACCAGTCAACCGAACGGCATCCACAGATAACTTCCGTCAAGTGCCATAGGCACGACCTTATGTCCAAAGGACTCTTTTAAAGACTTGGTCTATGATGAGGTAGATTTTTATAAATAGATGGAATTCAAGCTCCGCAGTAGCGACCTTAGAAAGCCCAAGCATTGAATATCAATAACTTGCAACTATATGAAAAATGGCAAAATATCAAGCCATAATGCTGACTATAATCAACGGACCATATTTTTCATCCAAAAATCACCCATTGGCTTTAGAAAACCCTCCTTCATCTCTTGCCAACCGGAAACCAACGGATCGAAAAACAAAGTTTCATCATGGATGACGCCATCCAGATAAGCCGATTTCATATCTTTTTTGCGAATCAATACCGGTTCGTGATCCTTCAAATAGACGAAAGATTGTCTATCAAGCAGATCGACATCAAAATCAATCTGGAGGGTTTGTATGAATCGCATAGCTGTATCAATAGAACATCCGCTGGCCAAATACAATTTATTATCCACTGCGAGGATGATGAAATAGCCGTGCAAAACAAAGGCCCGGGCACTCAATGGATCACCGTGACTCGCCCAGGATTGTGCAAATTCCTCCAGCCGGGAATTGATTTGGGGGATTTCAGCATCAGACAATAAACGATTGGCGGTAAATACCCAAACCTTACTGTCCGGATTGAAATGCTCAAGATCCTTTAATGAAGACATATCGAATAATTACGGATTAGATGGCCATTCCGCCGCATACATTCAGCACCTGGCCGGTGATGTAGGATGAAAGGTCTGAGGCCAGAAACATGGTTACATTGGCGATTTCCTCAGCCTCACCCAGCCGTTTCAAAGGAACATTGGCCATAAAACTTTCCTTAACGCTATCGTCCAGCACTTGCGTCATTTCGGTAGCTATATAGCCGGGCGCGATGGCATTACATCTAATGTTTTTGGCGCCCAATTCCTTGGCAACCGACTTGGTAAAACCGATGATGCCGGCTTTGGAAGCGGAATAATTGGCTTGCCCGGCATTACCAAAAACACCTACCACAGAGCTCATGTTGATGATGCTGCCTCCGGTACGCAACATAGGCCGGATGGCATGTTTGGTCAGGTTGAATACAGACTTCAGATTGGTATTGATGACGGCATCCCACATCTCTTCGGACATCCTGAGCAAAAGGCCGTCTTTGGTTATCCCGGCATTATTGACCAGGACGTCGATCTTGCCAAAATCGGCCAGTACATCCTTGACAAGCTGTTCCGCAGCCGTCATGGACGCTGCATCCGACTGATAAGCCTTGATTTTGGTCTTAGGCGACAATTCAGCGACCAGTGCCTCAGAAGCTCCGGCGGATGAAGCGTAGGTAAATGCAATCTCAGCACCATGTTCGGCAAATAACCTGACGATCGCCGCTCCGATACCACGGGAGCCTCCCGTTATGATGGCTGTTTTTCCTTCCAATAATTTCATATTACTGCAAAATAAATTTTCCGTTTGATAATACCTTTTTTTCCGGGTCATTCAGTTGGTAAATATAAGTACCCGGGGCAAGACCTGATGTATTTAGTTCGATAAAATTTCTTCCAGCATCCGGTTTTACGTCCATTCGAAGGTTGCCCTGCACGTCAAATACCTTGATTTCAATGCCTCGGGGTGCAAGGTCAGCCCAACTTATCTTCACTGCATTCTTAGCCGGATTGGGGAAAACGGAGGTCGGAATATTATCAACAAATTTTGTTTCCGCCACTGTGCCCACTGTTTGTTTTGTTGCTTGCAGAATCTCCTTATCACTATCCAAATTGATGAAGGCTATAAGAGAAAATTGAGACCAGTCATTGACCCCAGAGTAATTTATTGCTCCCAAAGAAAGGGACTTTGCGCTATTGGCCGTGCTCCCTACAGGAAAATTAACAACAATGCCATAATTCTGGTCGCCAAGAAACTTCCTAAATACGTTGATATGCTTTGTTTCACCATTAGGAGCATTGTATAAAACTTCATTCTCGCTCAAAGCAACAAACAGTCTAAGAGATGCACCATTGGGAAGGTTTTCAAGGGTTGTTATTGTCAAATCAACTTTATCAGGGGAAGCTGAGTTGATAGTCAGATCGTATTTTGCCTTCTGACTGATAGCGTTTTGGTATTCGGCATCTGAAGGCAAGGAACTAGCCCCCTTTTTTCCATTGAGAAAGGCTGTGGGTGTACCAATCAGTTCATATAGAGTTTGCCTGGCGCCATTGCCCTCTTTATTGGCCAAATAAAAAATGCAGTCATTATAAGGTATAGAAGGGTGATACGAAATATGGATGACGTCCTCTTTGTACTTATCATATCTGGCATAGAAGCCTGGATTGTTTACTGCACAAATTGGGCATCGACTATTGGTAAAGTGTTCAACCAATGACGTTTTTTTTTGGGCTATTAAAGAGAGACTCAAAAAGAAAAGGATGGGGAGCAATAGGAAAAATCTTTGCCATTTCATTTTGTGTATAATTTAGATTGTTATACAAAGATACACAAAGCTAATACAACCTCAAAGCGGAATGGAATATTGATTTTCTAAAGAACCTTATATAAAGTCGGAAATAAAATCCGATTTTTTTCAATTTGCGATTGCGAGATCAGAAATTATGTGATAGAGGCATGATGGCATGTGATAAGAAGTAAAGAAAAAATGAACACGTTACTTAGATTAGTTTTCTCACGGCGATTTTATTTTATATTGGATTAATTTATGGCAAAGTATAGCACCTCATTATTGTTTGGGTTCTGAGGTTAAATAGAGGCGGATTCAAGTAACAAATTCAATTTATTTTCACCTATACACACCTTGAACTTTGCATATCTTAAACAACTTATCTTCTAAAAATATGGTTTTTTGTTATTCAGAATGGTTACATTTTCTTTCCGTTTGCTGCTAAAATTTCAATTACTTTTTCTTCTGGAAGGTCAGAAATATTACATATTTGAGAAAGAGTCATTCCATTTTCATAGCATTTTAGGACCACGGCAATAGTCTTTGATTCGATTCCTTCTTCTCTTCCTTTTGCAATTCCTTTCTCGATTCCTTCCTCAATTCCTTTTGCAAATCCTCTTTTTTCTAATCTTTCTGCAATAGTCATAGCTTCAGTTTTTATGTAGTCTGGTAATTCCGTGACAAATTTATCAAATTCTTGATTATCAATATCAAGATGTTTATACGAATAAACAAGGATAGCCAAAAAATAGTTCCCATATTGCTTATAATCAAACTCAGAAAATACTGCCAACAATAGCTTTGCATCTATACTTTTTAGAAATTGCAAAAGTTGAATTCGCAATGCGGTCTGCAAGAGAGAATTTTCGAGTTGACCGATTTGCTCTATGCTTAATTTCGACAGATTGACAAAGATGTGTTCAAAATTGGGAATGAATATTTGCAAATCTTCCGGAAATTCTGTGAAGAAAGACGCTATATTTCGGGATTCCCATTTTTCTTCCCCATGGTAATACACAATCGGAACAATGAGCTGCAAACCTTCTGTGTTGTCCGCTTGACTTCGATAGGCCAAGGCAAGATATTCGAGGATCTGGAATACCACAAACTTATCCGGTCGGGATTTATGCTCAACCAGCATAGCTACTTGAATGCTAGAAGCCGAATCTCTCAGTGGCACGGAATACACGATGTCCGCAAATCTTTCCCTTAATACTTCTGTGATGAAGGATTTATCGGTTTTCTTCAATGCATCAATGTCTAACAATGACTGAATATTTTCCGGAAGGAAGCCCCGAAGGAAACTTTGAAGCGCTGAATTATTGGATAACACCTTCTTCACAAAGATGTCGTGGGTGATATTGAGTGATAATCTTTTTGCCATGATTTAGGTAGATTTGAAATGCGAAGTTAACTTATTGGAGTGAAATAGGATAAATTTTAAACGTTTAATTTTTGGAGAAAGTTGAATTTTGGAGAAAGTATGGATCAAGCAATGGAACTATTTGCTTTCAACAACTCAGTACAAGGCACTCTTCTCTATTAGAAATTATGAAACATAGCAATCATTAATATTTGTACTCCAAATATACTAACAATGACATGAAAAACGAACTAAAACCAGGCTTTCTCTTTATTGATTTGGGCCTACGCTACCTTATTTTTTGAATAGTGATTCTACAAATGCTCGTTTGTTGAACACCTGCAATTGATCGATGCCCTCTCCTACTCCGAGATAACGGATCGGAATCTTGAATTGGTCTGAGATACCGATGGCCACACCTCCCTTTGCAGTGCCATCCAGCTTGGTCAGTGCCAGAGCAGTGACATCGCTGCTCTGTGTAAAGTGGGTAGCCTGTTCGATGGCATTCTGACCGGTTGTTGCATCCAGCACAAGCAAAACGTCATGTGGAGCCCCCTCCATTCTTTTTCCGGCCGACTTTTTGATCTTGGACAGCTCATTCATGAGGTTGATTTTGGTATGCAGACGGCCTGCTGTATCGATGATGCACACATCACACTGATTCTTGATGGCATAATCGACTGCCTCGTAGGCCACAGCCGCCGGATCGGCATTCATACCCTTTGAATAGAAATCACAGCCTACACGGTCCGCCCAAATCTTCAGCTGGTCCACTGCTGCTGCCCGGAAGGTATCGCCGGCTCCAAGCACTACCTTGTATCCTTTTTGCTTGAACTGATAAGCCAGTTTGCCAATGGTTGTCGTCTTTCCCACGCCGTTTACGCCTACTACGAAGATCACATAAGGTCTGACATCCGGCAAGTCGAAGTCTTCCAGCTCCACCGTATTATTATCCGCAAGAAGTTGCATGATTTCCTGCTTCAGGATTTCATCCAACTCATTGCTATTGAGATATTTGTCACGGGCGACTCGTTCCTCTAATCTTTCAATGATCTTGACTGTAGTGTCAAGGCCAACGTCGGAGCTGATTAGAATGGATTCAACTTCATCCAGCACCTCTTCATCGACCTTGTCCTTGCCGGCTACTGCCTTGGTGATCTTGGTAAAAAAGGATTCTTTGGTTTTAGAAAGGCTGTTATCTAAGTCTTTTTCCTTGTCTTTAGAGAAGAATTTGTTAAAAAAGCTCATTTTAATAAGTTGAAGAAGTGGCAAAAGTGGCTTGGATAATCGAATTTCGATGGTATCCATCCATACGGCTAAAATACAAAAAGGCTTTTTCTACGGATAGAAAAAGCCCGGTATGTTTTGTCAAAACAGGTCAGAAAGAATTAATTGAAGAAGTCCTTGACCTTGTCTTTGTGGACGATTGCCTCTTTGTACGAATAGCCACCGGTAACAGGGTCCTTGATGGACTTGATCACCTTGACGTGGTCACGGCCTGAACCGACATTCGCAGCACGTTGTGCAATCTTAGCGTTTTTTGATACTTTCTTAGCCATGATTATTTAATTTCCTTGTGAACAGTCATTTTCTTCAGTATGGGATTGTATTTCTTCAATTCCATACGGTCAGGAGTATTTTTCCTGTTTTTTTGAGTCACATAGCGGGAAGTTCCCGGCATACCTGATGCTTTGTGCTCTGTACATTCCAGAATAATCTGTATTCTGTTGCCTTTTGCTTTCTTTGCCATTATTCGATGCTTGTGGAGGATTAATAATAAATATTAATGGAGTCACCAGTATTACCCAGCTTCTTCAGATACGCAGTGATGCCCATCTTGCTGATGGAACGGATAGCACTGGTAGAAACCTTCAGTGTAATCCATACATCCTCTTCCGGTATATAGAACTTCTTCTTCTGAAGATTAGGCAGAAATCTCCTCCTGGTCTTCCTGTTGGAGTGGGATACATTATTTCCCGTAATAGGTCTTTTCCCTGTAAGTTGACAAACTTTTGACATGGTCTTGTTCTATTTTGCTGTCTATCTAATAATTCGTGACCTCGGCAGGATTCGAACCTGCAACCTTCTGATCCGTAGTCAGATGCTCTATCCAATTAAGCTACGAAGCCTCTGATTTTTTTCGAAGTGCAAAGGTACGATTTGTTTTTCGATTAAAAAATAGTTTTTGCTATAATTTTCCAAGATTTTTAAGAATCCGAGTGCAACAGCCATCCTGAAAGGTCGTCAACATGATTTCAGGCAGGGTTTTCCCGGATCCGGTTGCCTCATGAAGCCATAACAGACCGGGACGATATTATTATACGCTTACACCATTGAGCCTGTCTTCCATTTCAAAGCCTTCCAAATTCATGAAGCCCAACTGCTTGCCTCCTGCTTCCAACATCACCCAACAATCACGATATTGGAGCATCACGGCACCTTTCCCACAACACCTCACACCCCGGAGGATTTTCATCAGATCTTTTTCCTTTAATCCAATGAGCGTATCAAAACAATCTTGGCGTTTTATTTGCTCCATATTCCCCGTTGTTACAGACCCAACTTTATAAAATGCGAAGTTTGGTCTGATGAGATTTTCTATTAGGCGGAGTTATTGTCGGGGAGAAGGAATTTTTTACAATCTAATTTCTATCGAGGTCATCCTTACACGAATCTTCTTCGTCGTGCGGGACTTAAACTACGGAATAGTATTTTTTTAAGCTATTGATGATGTTTCATAAGATATCAGTAATATAGCATTATATTCTATATAAGATAAACCTACAACTAATTTGAAATGGGATTCAAAATTATCCCTACTATTTCGGAATATATTGACGCAATGTTGCCTTATTCATTTTTGTGTTGAGAAATCGTATTAGAGTATCCGGCGTGACTTCAATTTCAATCTGATAGATTACCGATTGAATCTCCGAAGTATTTATTCATAGATAGATACATATCGTTATAAATTATCATCCGATTAAAAACTGTTTTCCGATTTTTGGATTTAAAACTCGGTTTAAACCAGTTTATAACCGGTTTAAACTGATTTTATTAGTTGGATAGGTGGGAATGTGTTAAGATTACGGTGGAATTCATTTGATGATTATTCTTGTAGAAGTTTTAGGGAGTGGGATGAAGTCAAGATGCTGTTGGTGTTTTGTGGGTTAACTATAAAGATGTGGTATTGGAAATGCTGGAATAAAATTAATTCAATTTTCCAATTAAATATCGGTTGTGTGTATGGAAATTGACGATGCTGTCCTGATTGTTTTGACTCTTTTTAGCAAAATTGAATGAAAAGATAGTTTATTATTAAAAAATTAAAATACATGGAAATAAGAGAATTTCTTAAAAAATTAGAAACAGAACTAAGTAAGCTTAAAGAAAGTTCATCAAATTTTAAAATCTTAGAAATTGAAAATAAAGAAAACAAAAATCTAGGTAGTCGTTTCACCTATGAATATATGGGTGAAAAATATTTTTTAATATTTGGCGCTGCGGAAGAAAGGCACTTAAGTAATGATATTAACACCAAAAAGATTTGGGTGAGCGAAATTAATAGGGATAAGAGTAATTATGATATCCAATTTACACTTGCTGAGAAGTTGTTTATTCAAGAAGGGTTTAAAGTTGAAGTGCGGGAAAGCTATGTAATGAACGTAGGCCAGGGAAACAGAACCCATGATGAAGTAAAGCGGATGTTGGAAGGAAAGGGTTTTAGTGAAAATGGGATTATAATCTCATGTGATCTATCAAAAGATGACAATGATTGGGAAGAAATATTTTCCGAGTTGTTTGAATGGATCAAAATACGAATTGAAGTAAAACGAGATATTGAAAAAACATCAGGAATAGAAAAGGAGAAAAAAGATAAAGTAAATAATATTGAAACTTTCAAAACAAAGGATATGCAAACTAAACCTAACTTAAACACAATCCTGTATGGTCCTCCAGGAACAGGGAAAACGTACAATACCGTAAATAAAGCTATAGAGATAATTGATAAAGAGAAATTCGACCAAATCAAAACTGGTGACAGATCAGCATTGATGAAACTCTTTAATGAATATAAAGATAACGATCAAATCGTCTTCACCACTTTTCATCAAAATTACACCTATGAGGATTTTATGATTGGTATTAAGCCGGATACTGTTGATGAGGGATTGTCATTTAGGGAGCATAAAGGTGTTTTTTATAACCTTGCGGAGAAAGCTAAAGATGAATTTGAAACAAAGGAAGAAGATAATTTTGATAAGATTTATCAAAAATTGATAGAGGAATATCAAGCAAGAGAAGATGAATATGTTTTACTTACTCCTGTTCAGGAAAAGAAGTTTACGATTGTTCTAGATTCTAATAACAATTTTAGAGCAATCCCTATGACAGGGATAGGAACAAAGATGACTGTAAAAAAGGAATGGTTGAGAGATTATCTTTTGAATGGAAGGATATACGACTGGAAACCTTATGTAATAGGTATTTCAGAAAAACTTAAAGAGCTTGGTTTTGAAAAAGGTAAAAAAAAGCTTGGTGATAAGAAAAACTACGTCCTCATCATCGACGAAATCAATCGCGCCAATATCTCTAAAGTTTTTGGAGAGTTGATCACGCTTTTGGAAGACGATAAGCGTCTTGGTGCGGAAAATGAATTGATGATTACGTTGCCGAATGGGGAAAAATTCGGAGTACCACCTAACTTATATGTTATCGGTACGATGAATACCGCAGACAAATCCATTGCATTGATAGACATCGCATTGAGAAGACGCTTTCATTATGAAGGGAAATATCCAGACAGCAGTTTAATAACAGATAGTGTTAAAAAGGATTTCTTAATAAAAGTAAATGAAGAAATCTACAAAAAGAAAAAATCTGCAGATTGGTTAATAGGACACGCATATTTTATGAAAGATGAAGATTTGGATACCATCATCATGAATAGAATTATACCGCTTCTGATGGAGTACTTTGGTAATAAGACGGAAGAAGTACAAACGATTCTGAAATCGACAAATTCGCCCTATAAATTTAATGAAGCAACCTTTGTTTGGGAAAAAAGCGCAAAGCAAGAAACTAGCGGGAATGGGACAGAATAAGTCAATCACACTTTATGAGTTTGGTGAGTGGTTTGACTATGACAAAGATGTCGAAGCACTAGAACATCAGCTTTTAGATGTGTGGAAAACTCGTAAAGATGAATCAGATGAGGATGAGGATGATGAAGATGTTATATCTGCCTTGGAAAATGAAGTAGAGGTTGCGAAGGCTGATTTTCAACCGTTTTTGTCATTCAGTCATAAAAAAGGAATCCGAGCGAGAAATTGGGTAGGGTTTATTCAGGATAGTGAGCAACTGATAGAAATTTACCCAAAGGTTTTTAAAAACAGTCCGGTGCCAAATGAAACTATGTTACAGCATATTTTCTATTGGCTATGTTATTCAAGCAAACAGCGTTTCCCATATACACAAGCAGGATTATATACGATAGAAGCTAAATCTTTTCCCGAACTGATTATTTATCTCATTGCTTCGCATCTGAAAGAAATTTTGGAAGAGAAGCCTTTGGCCCTTTATCACGAAGTTGAAGAGAGAATGCAGATGCCAAGAGGAAGACTCAATTTTCAACGCTATATCAATAACAGTTTGGTTACCGGACAATGGCATCAAATGGAGTGTGACTACGAACCCTTTGTATTTGATAACGCGGTCAACAGGATAATAAAATATTGTGTGAGATTACTGGAGCAACAGACTGGTACTGTTACAATACCGGAACAACAGACAGGTACTGATACTAATATAAATCTGTTGCGAGATATTACTTTTATTCTTGATGAAGTCGAAGATGTACCATGTAGTATAAAGGATGTGCAGAAGATAAAGCTCAACTCGTTTTTTGAAGAGTATGAAATAGCTTTGGATTATTGCAAGATGATCTTGGAGCAGCAAATATATTCTTCCGAATCTTATGAAATGAACCGCTGGACGATGCTTCTCCCGATGGAATTGCTGTTTGAGGATTTTATTGCTGGATTTATAAAGGAGCATTTCTCAAAAGAGTGGAATGTGAAATTTCAGAAAGGAGAGATGTGTGTGGTGGATGAGCCCAAAGAGGCGTTTAGAATGAAGCATGATATCTATTTGGAAAGTAAATCTTCCGGGAGAAAAATCATTATTGATACGAAATACAAAATCAGATCAGAACGGGAGCGGAAGAAACCGAAAAAAGGTGTTTCACAGGCGGACATTTACCAGATGATTACTTATGCCGTAAAACGAGATTGTAAAGACGTGATATTGATGTATCCGTGTGAGCTTAACAAAGCAACTGAAGAAGGGGCCTTTACTGTAAAGTATGGACAAGGCGGACAGGAGGAAATAAAAATTCATATAGTATCTGTTCCGTTTTGGTGTGAATCCGGCTTCGATAAAGAAGTATTAGAGGAAAAATTGAAAAGTGTTTTAATTAAATTCTTGAAAATCAAAACTATAGATGGGATTAATTGAAATGTTGATTATTCCTAACCTAATTCACACTTATCCTTATCCAAAATAACCATAAAGCTCCCAAACCGATTTGACTATAAAACTCCAATCTTTAAAAAAACATACCGATGGAAAATCGCATTTTAAATCAATCGAATATCCACCATACAAATATATAACATGGACAAATTTATAGACATAACGGTTGATCGGGATACGAGAATTTTGTATCGTAATCCAATAAAGGTAGGAAATTACGATGCGCTTTATGAAATCTGGAGTTGGGATGGAATTCATGGGACAAGTGTCATCTTTGTCAGCGAGGAAGTGGAAGACCTGTCAGAGGAAGAAATCATCCGGCTTGTTTGCTCTGCCCTTAATAAGGACGACTTATCAAAATATACTATTTCTGATGGCGAGTCGAAATATAGGTTTGTCAATTTTGGTTTTGAAGTGTGGGATTAGTTCAGAAAGTGTTTATTCTTCAGTAATTTTAAAGAATAAACGTTTTGATTGATCAAAATTCAACCAATTTATGCAATTCGTATATTGTTTGCATTTAAAAGAGATTAATTATCGAATCGACCAACGCCTCCGACACTTTGAAAAGTCAGTTTTAATCGGTTTAAACCAGTTTACAACCGGATTAAACAGAGTTTATTTGGTTGGTTATATCTTAATATATACTTTCATGCGAATTTATTTAACATTTTAAAATACTAAGTATGGCTCACAAATAGAGAACAAATCGGATTTAGAATAAAACCTGTAGTTAATGAGCATAAGCTTTCAAGGTGTGAGAATCAATAAATTATGTCAAAGCGAGGATACATATCGAGGTATTTGCTTATTCTAAAAAAGTTGAAAATAAAACCCTATTCAACCTATAAAGAATTGCAATCCTACATTGAGTATCACCTTGAATTTTTGCAAAAACAAGATGATACATTGGATATAGGGTTTTCAAAGCGGACCCTTCAACGTGACATCAAGGAAATCAGAAATATTTTTGGAATCGGTATCGAGTATTCAAAATCCCATAAAGGCTATTTTATCAGTCAAAACGAAGCCGAAAACATGAATTTTCAGCGAATGATGGAGGCCTATGATATGTTCCATTCATTGAATCTATCACAAGACCTTAAACCGTACGTTCATTTGGAAAAGCGCAGACCACAAGGAACGGAGAATTTATATGGTTTGCTTCATGCCATCAAAAACAGGCTTCAAGTAAAATTTGTCTATGAGAAATTTTGGGATGAAGAAATGAGTCATCGGACGGTTGCGCCATATGTTTTGAAAGAATTTAGGAACCGTTGGTATCTCATCTCCAAAGATGATAAAGACGATACGATAAAGCGATTTGCACTCGACCGCATTACGAATCTTGAAATCACCAATCAAACCTATGAATATCCCACGGATTACAATATCGAAGAAAGTTATCGCTACTGCTTTGGAATCATCAATCGGGAAGATTCCGAACCGCAGGACATCATATTATCGTTCAATCCGTTTATAGGCAAGTATATCAAGACCTTGCCCCTGCACGAAACACAAGAAGTGATCGTCGATAATGACGAAGAGACTAAAATCAAGCTTAGACTGTACGTGACGCACGACTTGATCATGGAATTGCTCTCCTATGGCGAAAACATGAAAGTGATCGAACCTAAATCACTTGCTGACAAAATCAAACAAGCACATGAAAACGCATTTCGACTATATTAATCTTCGAAACCAAAATTTTGGAAAAATATCAAATCAAAAAAAGATGGTAAACGAAATAGCATTACATGAAGCCGGACTAAATAGCATCTGGTCACGAATATTGCAATACGACCTTGCATTAATAGCTGCAAGTAAAGAACAGTGCATCCATTGTGTATATCCACAACGAGATAAAGAAGTGAATGGTATCTATACAAATGATGAAAATGAATACCGAACTAAACTCTTAAGAGCTAAGCTTTTGAAACATCGTTTTGGTGTTGATAAAATAGATGGCACCAATATTGAAAAATTGAGTACATCAAATGCTAAACATCTTGATGAAAATTCGTTTCTCGTGATTAATCTCAAAAATGACCCAAATTTTAAAGATAAGCTTATCGAACTTGGGAAAGAATTTTGTCAAGATGCGGTGTGGATTAAAGAAAAAGACAATGATTTTTATCTGTATGGGACCAACTATGCCAGTGAACCCGGTTTTGGCAATCGCTTGCCTGCCGGAGGGAAATTTTTAGACGGTATCAGACAAATGTTTATAGCGAAATTGAAGTATCCGCCCTATCCATTTCCTGAACAGATATGTAAACAAATCAATAGTAAAAACCCGAATACACCGCTGATAGAAGCGTTTTTTGAGAGTTTCAATGTTTATACTGATTCAGGACAAAAAGTAAAGCATTTTAGCATCAATGCCATGTTGTATATTTCATTGATGTCTAAGGAAGATATTTGCTATAAGTAAGATTGGATTTGAAATTCTAAGTACATGACAAAACATAAAAGGAGTCTTTACAGCAATTGGATATAACGCGACATAGGTATTCCGATCGCACTATGCCCTGGATGGAGGGTTTAAAGCTAATTGACCCAAGGGGTCAATTTTTGAGTTGTATATGGGTCAAAGCGTAAAATGAAGTCATTATGGAAAGAAACCGTAATAAGCAGTTAAGAAAAATTATAGCGGTGGAAAATCGTATTATATCAATAAAACAAATACATAAACATGGACAAATTTAAAGACGTGGAAGTTGACCGGGATACGAAAGTCTTGTATCGCAATCCAATTAAGGTAGGAAAATACGATGCGCTATATGAAATCTGGAGTTGGGATGGAATCCATGGAACCAGTGTCATCTTTGTCAGCGAGGAAGTGGAAGACCTGTCAGAGGAAGAAATCTTCAAGCTTGTGTGCTCAGCCCTTAATAAGGACAAGCTATCAGAATATACCATTTCCGATGGCAAGTCGGAATATAGGTTTGGTAACTTTAGTTTTGGAAACTGATTAATATCAAAAATTATTTATGTAATTATATTGCCAATGATCGAATACAAATATAAAATCGGAGATAGAGTCTATTTCAAGCACATTTACCCACTCGATGATAATAAGCCAATGGGAGGAGCTTATGGATCCATTATAAAAACGGGTACAATTGTCGGGTACGTTTACTATATTCTCGATTCCAATTTTTATAAAATAAAAGGGGATGATGGGAAAACAGACTACGCATACGAAAGCGAAATGGAATTAATAGAAAGTGAGTAAAAGCTATATTCCGCATTTCTGCGCGAATCTTCGACACTATCTACCCGTCTTCACCACCTTCCCCCCGACATATTCACCACCAGTCGTCCTCCCAACAATAAAATACACGCCATCCGTCAGAGATGCAAGATTGATCCGGTCAATAGTGTATTTATACTCTTGAATCACCCGGCCGGAATAATCCACCAATCGAATTGCTGACATTGGCTCCTCAAAATACAGCATATCTTCAATGGGATTAGGATAGAATAGCGTTTCCGTCAGGCTGAGTTCCGATTTTGATAAATATTGACAATCTGTGCTTAACTCTACGGTCTTATCTTTTGACCAGTTCGTCCTATCTATATCAATATCATCGACCTCAATACAACTTAAATCAGGATTATTGTCAACCAACACAACGATCATGTTTATATTATTGCCGTTCTTCATGTTCAAACTCCTTAATTTATTCCAGGAGCAATCCAAAGCTTCTAAAGCTACATTTTGGCTAACATCCAGCTCTGTCAATCTATTCATTCGGCAAGTCAGGTTCCTTAAAGCTACATTTTGGCGCACATCCAAGGCGGTTAAGCTGTTCCAGTCACAAGACAGAGATGTTATATTCACAAAAGCTTCAATCCCAGTCAAATCAACGATTTCTAAAGACCCACACCGTATACCCCCTGTAAATGCCTCTGCCTCATACCGCTGAATCTCATTGTCTCCGTTGGTATTTATTTCAGGATTATTAACCAAGTAGGCTTTGAAGTTGGCATCCGGTATATTAACAATTTGAGCCTTCAAAAAGCCGGTGGACAACAAGGTCAAGCAAAGGATTAAAAACGTGTTTTTCATACTATATGAGTTTTAAGGGTTTGGATAAATTGTTGATAGACGCGCATTCCCGTTAATGAGTAAACCCTATGGACAAATATAATGAATTATTTTGTGGGGTAAATGTGTTTTGAAGAGCTGATTTATATTGAGACTCAAAAATTAATGTCGTTTAGTTAATTGGGGGATAAATATCGATTTAGAGTAAGCGTGTTCAAAAGGAGGCTTTTACAATACCAAATTAATAGATTCCTCACGCTGTCCGGAATGACAAACCCCAATATATACAACGGTATATTTGTCATCCGGCTTTCTTTCCTGTAATTGGATGGGATGGTCATGATTGCTGATATTTGTCGCCAGTTGATATGATGGGTAGTGGCAGTCTTTCCTATTTTTATATTTTATCCAAAACTTTTTCCAAACATTCCGCATAATAGTATGGAATGTTGATCAAAGTATAGTTTTTTCCAGAAGGAAGCACTATAGTGTCTTTTGATAATGGATTATTCCAAAAACGAACAGCAATATTGCCTGCAGCTTCTTCCATAAATAATTGCAAAGATTTCATTTTAGAAGTGTGACCGGATTTTACTTCAATGGGTAGCAGACCAGTTTTGTACTGCATTACATAATCTATTTCTGCTTGGGAATTTCGGGCATTACGTACCCAGAAGTTGCGGCACGCCAGTACGGATTCGTCTGCTGTCAATAACAATTGGCCAACAATGTGTTCGGCTATTTTCCCTTTGAAATGCTCACTGATGTCTTGTGTGCCAAAGAGTTCTTGTTGATTCCCGCTGACATGGTTAACGAGCCCGGTGTCTAACCAAAGTAATTTCGGTGATTTTTTCAAATCCGGAGAAATTGGTAGGTTCGTTTCTACCGTGGGATAGGAAAGCTCTAAAACCATTGCTTTTTCGAGAGTCCGAAATGCTTCCCCCATTTCTCTGGATTTATAGTTGGAATCGGCAAATCGGTCATAGGTGATACGTTGACCTGCATACCGCCAACCATTTGTTAGAATATGTCGTAGCACATTTTTTTCCGTCCTATTTTTAGCATACTTTTCGATATCGTCTCTGTAGCCATTTAAGAGAGAATCGTAAATCCTCCGCAATCCTACAAAATCTCGATTTTCAGCGTAATGGGCCACTGCTTCAGGCATTCCGCCAACAATTACGTATTCATTAAAGAGTTTCATTACTCTGGCGTGTATTGCATTGGGGAGATCGACCTCCAACAATTTTTTATGCAATTGTGTTTCGCCTAAAGCTGACAAAAACTCACTGAACGAACAGGGCCGAACAGCTAAATATTCAACTCGTCCAACCGGAAATGAAATTTGGACATCTATCAGGGTTTCAAGTAGTGAACCAGCGGCTATGACATATAATTCGGGGAAATCTTCATAAAAATAACGCAACAAAGCTACTGCCTGGGGTGATGATTGAATTTCATCTAAAAACAGTAGCGTGCGTCCGCGTGCTCTCTCCTTATTTTTTAGTAAATAAATGGCAGTTAATACATCTTCGGCTGAGTCATGTTCTTCAAAAAGAAGTCTGTCTGTTTTTCTCTCTAAATTGAGATGCAGAAATGTATCAAACTACTTGGCGAACTCTAATACAACAGTGGTCTTGCCTACTTGCCTTGCTCCTCCTAAAATCAACGGCTTACGCGTGTTGTTTTCTAACCACTTCTCTAAATGCGATACTATCTTCCTCTGAAACATGAGACTAATTTAGGCCCAAAGATACTCATATTTGTAATGAAACCAAAGATGAAATACATTTATTATGTAACAAAACCAAAGTTAGAATTTGCTTTATTTGTAACAATACCAAAGACTAAACCTAAAATTATTTGTAACAAAACCAAAGATACTCTTCGTGTTAATCAATTTATATCTTCTCCAAAAAACACCCCCAATATACAACGGCACATTTGTCATCCGGCTTTCATCTGTGTAATTGGAAAGGAATATGGGCATTTACAAGACAATATTAAATATAACCTGCGTAACTATTCACCTCAAATTGTCTATAATATACGGCTTATCAATACCTAAAGCTCCAAATATTTATTTAACCACTAAATTGCAATGCAAACCAAGAAAGGTCTTTTGTACTGCATATTTCCCTGGACAACCGGGACAGGCGTGGTAGAATAAAGAAAACTCCAACTCTTTCTTTTTAGGTGAATAGTTACCTTTATTTATAAATATTTTGATTATCCCTACATCTGCTGCAGAGCAGCGACATATCAATAGCTTCATATTCCAGATACAATCAAGCTCCGTAGGAGTGATATCATCTTAATCCATGATATCATATTCAATTTCTCGGTTTACGATTAGGTGTCAAATGTAATTCATCTGTATTGCATTTTTGAAGATTGTGGGGACACTCCTACGGAGCTTGACGTCCATAATAAACATTGATGCTATTGATCGGTCGCTCCTATGGAGCTAAATGGTCGAATTGGAAATCTGTGATTATTTTGCTTTATTTCAAATAAAAACAATCAACGGTAATTCTCAAAGTGATAATTATTTGCAGATAAAATGGCAGATCGCATTTTCAGGAAAATTAAACCGACAAGTGTTATATCACAACAATTAAGTAGCTTCCTATTCCTTTAAATACACTTTTGGCAAGGCAAAAAATCATTAAAAGCCAGCTCCAAACTTTAGTAACGAATATATCTTCATTCCTCATGGGTCAACAGAAAGTCGATCGGAAATCGACAGCAGTTTTTACCATCTTCCACATAGGCCATTTTTACCTCACTAACCATGACCTTTTCCGACTGACAGCCTTTCCAGATTACAACCCTCAGTTCTCATTCGCCGCCACAACACTGACTGTGATCGGCCAATAAACAATCTCTTCAAACCAATATGATTGTAATGAAAGAATTGTGTACCTTTGCAGCTTAAAATTTTTAAAGCATGATTAGGATTCTCGCAAATGATGGTATCGATGCCGATGGTAAAATGCTTCTTGAAGAAGCTGAATATATTGTTGACACCGAAAAAGTAGCCCAGGAAGATCTGCCCAAGGTGTTGCCGAAATATGATGTCATTATTGTACGCAGCGCGACAAAAGTGCGCAAGGACCTGATCGATGCATGCCCCAATCTTAAGGTGATCGCAAGAGGAGGTGTAGGCATGGACAATATTGATGTGGATTATGCCAGAAGCAAGGGCATCGCCGTGATCAACACACCGGGAGCATCTACCCGATCCGTGGCAGAATTGGCAATGGCACATATCTACGCCCTGTCACGCCATATCCATCATTCCAAACGAGAACTATCATCCGAAAACAGTGACTTTAAAACCTTAAAATCAGCGTATTCCAAAGGAAGCGAACTGGCAGGCAAAACGCTGGGTATCATCGGCTTCGGCCGGATCGGTCAGGAAGTGGCTAAACTCGCCATGGGAGCCAATATGCGCATATTGCCTTATGATCCTTTTGTCGAAGAAACCGTGTTGAATTTTGATATTTTTGGCAATGAAAATCTGACACTTGCCGTCAAAATTCATACTGTGGATAAAGACTATCTGCTGAAACACAGTGATTTTATAACCTTACATCTCCCATTCTCTGATGGTAAACCAATAATCGGAATCGAAGAAGTTGCTGCCATGAAAGACGGCGTGATACTCATCAATACGGCTCGTGGGGGAGCTATCGATGAAGACGCTCTGATCGACGGCTTGAGCTCCGGCAAAATATACGGAGCTGGTCTTGACGTATTTGAAAATGAGCCGAACCCAAGAAGAGATTTGCTCGAACATCCAATGGTCTCTGTCACACCACATATAGGCGGATCTACTCAGGAGGCTCAGGCAAAAATTGGGATTGAACTGGCTGACAGAATCATTACTTTTTTTGAATCAAGAGGTTAATTTTAAACCAATCGGGGTAGTACGCTGTTAATACCTCAGGAATTGATTAAATCAGAAAACAATCACCCTGTCCTTATGTCACAGTCCATTGAAGTAATCGATGCTTATGAGCATAATCTCAAACATATAGACGTTTCCATCCCCAGAGATAAGCTTGTGGTCATCACCGGCATCAGCGGGAGCGGAAAGTCAAGCCTTGCCTTCGACACGATATTTGCCGAAGGCCAGCGACGCTATATCGAGACTTTCGATAATTATACACGCATGATGATAGGCGGCTTAGAAAGGCCCGCCGTGGAAAAGATCAACGGCTTGTCTCCGGTTATTTCCATCGAGCAGAAGACTACAGGCTGGAACCCTCGCTCTACTTTGGGAACGGTTACGGAAGTGTATGACCTGCTGCGCCTTCTTTTTGCGCGTGCTTCTGAGGCATACTCTTACATCAGCGGTAAGAAAATGGTCAAATTCTCCGAAGAGGAAATCATCGACGCAATTCGGCAAGAGATGAGTGGCCACCCAGTCATGATCCTTGCTCCTATCGTCAAAGGTCGGAAAGGTCATTATAAGGAATTATTCGATCAGGTTAGAAAACAAGGCTACACCAAAGTCAGAATCGACGGCGAAATAACTCTGCTGACACTCGGCATGCAGGTCGATCGATACAAAATCCACGATATAGAGCTCGTCATCGACAAATTGACGGTCAATGATTCCAATCTTTCAAGACTCATCTCTTCTATTCAACTTGCTTTAAAAATGAGCGATGGCCTGGTCTTTGTCATGAATACGGACAACGAATCCATCCGGCTGTTTAGCAGAAATCTCGCCGATCCTGAAAACAAACTGGCTTATGAAGAGCCCAATCCCAATACATTCTCCTTCAATTCGCCCTACGGTGCCTGCCCGCATTGCAGCGGTCTGGGTGAAATGATCAAGGTGGACCTCTCAAAAGTTATCCCGGACAAAAATATGTCCATCAATGATGGTGGCATCTCTCCTTTCGGGCTTCCGAGAGAAACCAATTATTACAATCAGCTAAGGGATATCGCCAAGAAGCATAAATTTACATTCGCCACTCCGATAAAAGATATACCGGAAGCAGCAATGAACGAGATTCTTTATGGAGAATACAGCAAAAATGCACAACGTGATGACAGACCATTTGCCTATAATGAATACACCTATGATATTCAGGAATCAGGCCTGGTAAGGATATTGGAGGTTTGCTACCATGAATCAAATTCAGAAAGAATCCGTCAATGGGCGGAAGATTATATGTCGCTCGAACTATGTCCGCAATGCCATGGAGACCGGCTTAAGATAGAATCACTCCATTACAAGATAGGAGAAAAGAATATAGCCGAACTCAACCGGATGTCGCTTAAAGATCTCGCCACCTGGCTTGGCAACATTGACGCTGCATTGAATGACCGCCAAAGGAGTATCGCTCGGGACGTCCTGAAGGAAATATCCATGCGGGTTTACTTCCTCAATCATGTGGGATTGGACTATCTCACGCTGAACCGAAGCGCCAGGACCCTGTCCGGCGGCGAATCTCAGCGGGCCCGCTTGGCCAATCAAATAGGCACCCAGTTGTCCGGAGTGCTTTATATCCTTGACGAGCCAAGTATCGGGTTGCATCAGCGCGACAACAACAGATTGATAAAGGCCTTGAAGGAACTGGTGGAAATAGGCAATACCGTCATGGTAGTGGAGCACGACAAGGACATTATGCTGGCCTCTGACTATATCATCGACATAGGCCCGGGAGCCGGTGTGCATGGCGGCAATATCACAGGGTACGGCAGCCCGAAAGAATTCCTCAACTTGAATAACACTACGGCTCAGTACTTATCAGGCACAAAAGAAATCAAGGTTCCAGAGCATAGACGACAAGGCAACGGTCATTCCTTGGTACTAAAAGGAACATCCGGCAACAATCTTAAGAATATAGACCTCGAGATTCCTTTAGGTAAATTGGTTTTGGTTACGGGCGTATCAGGAAGTGGCAAAAGTTCACTCATCACAGAGACGCTCTATCCAATACTGAGAAGGCATTTCTACAACAGCGTGGCGAAGCCCCTGCCCTATCAATCCATCGAAGGCCTGGAACACTTAGATAAAGTGATAGAAATAGATCAGGCACCGATAGGCAGGACGCCACGTTCCAACCCGGTCACCTATATTAATGTATTCTCAGAGATTCGAAACATATACGCCAACCTGCCGGAGTCAAAAATCAGGGGTTATAAGGTCGGTCGCTTCTCCTTCAATGTGGCCGGTGGCAGATGTCCGGTATGTGAAGGTGGGGGTATGAGGGTCATAGAAATGAATTTTCTGCCTGATGTCATGGTGGAATGCGATAACTGCCATGGTAAGAGATACAACAAAGAGACACTGGAGATAATGTATAAAGGCAAATCTATCGGCGATGTCCTGCAAATGACGGTTGATGAAGGAGTCGAGTTCTTCCAGAATATACCCAAAATACATCGTAAGCTGAAGACCCTTCAGGATGTCGGCCTTGGCTATATCGCCCTGGGTCAACAAAGCACGACCCTAAGCGGTGGTGAAGCTCAGCGTGTGAAGCTGGCCGAAGAACTCTCCAAAAAAGATACTGGCAATACCCTCTATATCCTGGATGAACCCACCACCGGACTGCATTTCAGCGATATACAGCAACTGCTAAATGTACTTCAGGCATTGGTTGATAAGGGCAACACTGTCCTCATCATCGAGCACAACATGGACATCATCAAATGTGCCGATCATGTGATTGATGTGGGCCCGGATGGAGGTTCAGGTGGTGGCACCATCGTAGCAGCCGGAACTCCGGAAGAAATAGCCGCCAATAAGAAAAGCATCACCGGAGAATATCTGCAAAAGGAGCTGTGAGGGGAATATCCGGATGGCAGGTTGTTTTGAGCAGAATAGGTAATGAGGGTCACTTATATTCATTTGTATTATATCAATACTGTAAGGCACAGCAATGGAAAAAGAATGCTGTATCCTGACTATGGGTAAAGCTATACAACAGCAAATTTCTTTCTGATAAATCTATCACTTGCTATTACACCAAAAGTTTCGCTATTATTTGCATATCATTAGAATGGAAATAAAAGGGTATAACTTAACAAATTCCCTATTTCACGTGCCAAGATTTGGGTGTCAATCTATTCAAAGTAAAAATGAACTATAAAAATAAGCAATCTATATTCACTCTTAATATCTTTTTTAAATGACCCATGAAATAACAGAGTGTCTTATTCCAATATTGTTTATTTACCAAACATCCAACTAAATTATTGCAATTGAAGTAATTACAAATGTCATCGAAATGAAAAACCAATACTTCGGTAGAGTTTAATTCAATAAATGCACAATACAAAATGTTAAATATTCAATTTATAGAAATATTTTTTAAATCATTTTTTAATTCTATAGAATAAAGCTATATTTTTATACTTTTAATTCATTTCTCAATTTAAAATCAAATTATCATGAAACGTTTATACGCTCTTTTACCTGTATTGCTGATTTGCTTTCAACAGGCAAATGCTCAAACACCATCCTTTACCCTTGAAAAGGTCGGAAATGACATCTCCACCTATATCTGGGATATAAAGGCAGGCCCGGATGGTGATATGTGGGCATGTGACAGAAATGGGGATCTCTTCAGAAGGAATCATGACACCGGCAAATGGCAATTGGTATCCGACTATCCCGGTAATGGATCACCGGCAACTCATATCTTCATCTCTGACGAATATGATATATGGGTTACTTCCCAAGGTCTGGGAATCTATCATTTCGATGGAATCAATTGGGAAAACTTTGATTCATCCAACGGCCCGGGATCAGACAAATTTAACCGGGTTGTAGGAGGAGTCGATGGCGAAATTTGGTTCGGATCGGACGATAAAGGATTATACAGATATAAAGATGGCACATGGACCAATATAAATACGACTAATTCGCCATTGCTCAACGACCGCATCGATGACTTGTATTATGCCGCTAATGGCACCTTGTATGTGGCAACCTACAGAAGCCTTCAAAGCCTCAAGAATGGAGAATGGAACGACCTGAAATTAGCGGATAAAGCCGGTTGGACTGCTTATGTCAATAGCTTTTCTGAAGATAAGGGCGGAGATGTTTGGGTATCCACCTCAGCCGGACTTTTCAAGGACAATGCAGGAGAATTGGAGCTTTTTGCGGGAACAAATTCAAAAAATGTCATGCATGCATTTTGGGATAGGAATAACATCCTGTGGTATTTTTTGGCCTTTAAAGAATTGTACAGATACGATGGATCTGCTCTCCTGTTGGGTAATAAAGATATGCCGTCACAGTGCTGGGGAATAACTGAGGGCAAGAACAACCTGAAATACCTTCTGGGTAGCCTTGGCTGCTACGTTCTGGTTATAGACGACAGCGCCCTAAAAACCGGCAATATAAGTGAAAACACAGGCGGCCTGGGTATCTATCCCAATCCGGCGCGGGATATTCTGAATATAGATTGCCATTCCGAGATTCATAAAATTGAAATCATGGATAGCAGCGGAAAGCCTGTCAGTATCGTGAAGAATATCAATCAAAAAAGTTTCACACTTAATCTGGCCAGTCACATGGAAATGAAGCCGGGGATCTATATCATCAAGGCGGATACGCAAGGCGGTACAATTTCAGGTCGTTTCACAATATTATAAAATAGTGAGGATGAAGTGATTACACCTTCGACTTTGCTTTCAAAAAGAATATAATACTTATGGAAGCGGCTGTCGCATCAATGGGCTTCAGCCGCTCTCTCATGATATAAACTATCGCGGCGGGGCAAATGCTGGAAGTAGTGCAGATCGTATCATCTGAGGCTCCATTATCACAAATAATTAGCCATTTGATGCTTCAACAAGTGGCCAAAGTTATCTCCGAACCTGAGTGCCGTGATATATATAAGACCTGCGCCGTGCATTTTTAGTTAATTGGTCGCGTTCGCCAACATTAATACAACTGTCTGAATATCCGGTAGCGTCTCACCTCTCGCTAAATCCTCTGAAGTTGATGTTTACGCAGCAATCTTTGCCTTTCTTCCCATCACGGCCATTGCCTCCATCTTTGCCCGGGCTGCCATTTTTACGGCCATAGCCATTGCAATTTACTCCATCGCCGCCCTTTCCGCCCTTGCCGCCATTGCCACCCAATCCGGCCTGACCACCAGAGGTTATCGACTCGATGCCCTGACTATCATCCGGCCATTTGACATTCTTCACCAATCTATAATCTATTTCGACCTTGCCCCCTTTTCCGCCTCGTCCGCCATTGCCTCCGACACCTCCATTACCGCCTTTTCCTCCATTACAGCCGGTTTCGCAAGCAGCCTTGCCTCCATCATCGCCATCGGCTCCATTGCCACCATCGCCGCCATCACCACCTCTCACATCTATCACCAGGCCGTCAACATAAAGCAGTCTCATTTTGATCTTTACTGATTTACCTTTCGAGCCATTCATTCCATCTTCTCCTGCTCCACCATCCTGTCCGTCTTTGCAGTCGACACCATTTTGTCCAATAGCAGTTGAATTGACTCCACTTCTGCCACTCCTGCCGACTCCTAAAATTCTGCAGTTCTTACCGAAACTTGCTTCTCCTGCATTAATTCTCCATTTAGAAACCTCATCTGAAAGAATGATGGTCGAACTGTCTTCCATAACCCACTTCTCCACCACCATTTTTCGGTTATCCTTGGTAACAATAAAAGTTTCGCCCGCCTTAACTCTGAATTCCGATTGTGCTCGGGCTGACACCGATGCTGTCATTGCCACTACAGTATAGTTATAGACCCTTAATGTTGTATCCTTTACGAATGTATTGGTAATGACCGCTTTGCTTCCATCAGCTGCTGTCAGTGCATCCCCAATACTCAATGCTTCTGCTTCAACATAATGATCCTTATACCAAAACGGATGATTGGGCGTCGCCCATAACGTATCCCCAGTATGGAACACCAATGCCATGATGGCACTGACTAGATACGATTTGATTGATGTCACTTTTTTCATCTCCGGTCGGTTGGTTTGGTGGTTGAAAGATAATACTTTGTCGTCAACTTTGATATGCTCAATAGGAATATTTTCACTTTCCGTTACAATTGATGTGCAGGCAGGAATATTGCTTCTATATGAGTGGAAAGGTGTTTTGATTTTGGGGTGAATATCCCGGTGCATATGGCCACGTATTTGAAAGCAATTTCAAATATACATGAAAAATAAATGGAAATAATATTTCTAGTTTTTGTATATTAAACAAGCAACAATAACAAAACTCATTAATGCTGCATTGGCGGAGTATAATTTCTTGAATATGTTGGGGATTTTACCTCCACCTGTTTCATAAGCTCGATAAGTTTTTTCTTATTCAATTCCAATTTATCAAGATCTGTCGAAATATTCTCTTTAGTTAAAATTAAATACTTTCCTTTTTCAGTGTATTCATATTCTACTCCATCTAAATCATCTGGTATTGGTATTTCGTAGTCATTGGAAAAATAGGTAATCCATCC
>WBZR01000803.1_pt3 | contig 33262 bp, 39 predicted proteins | sample 5204231 | NCBI WGS metagenome assembly WBZR01 (sample SAMN12412403, study PRJNA552823) | activated sludge metagenome | isolation source: activated sludge from anammox sidestream of wastewater treatment plant... | place: USA: Virginia | collected 2017-08 | reverse complement strand
GGAATTATTAATTTTATTATCAAGCTGCTGAAGGTGGTAACCGGCTGAAACTCCGAATTTGATACCATATTTTTGATGCCTTAAATTATAATTAAGCACTAAATACGGCTGGTGTGATGTAATTGTATAATCAAAAACAGCGGGTGAGAATGTATAAGAGACTCCCCTGATATAATATGAATAATCAATTCCGGCAGAAATATTTTTACTAAGATCATATTCAAATCCGCCCATAAATTCAACACCTGCATTAAATGATTTTATACTATCAGCAGTTGTATAGGGAATACTTGCAACAAGGTAGTCTTTAAATTTTGGAGTTATACCGTAATTTATCCCCATTCCGGTGTAAAACATAAGATGTTTTTTAAATTTTGGCAGCCCCTGTGAAAACAAAGCAGCATTAATTAAAATTAATGCTGCCATAATTGTTATTAATCTATTTTTCAAATAATTTATCGCTATTCAGAATTATAAAATATATTTAAATATCCAGATTCTTTACATACTTAGCATTTTTTTCTATAAAGTTTCTTCGTGGTTCAACCTCTTCACCCATAAGCGTTTCAAACACTTTATCTGCAGCAACGGCACTATCTATAGAAACCTGCAGTATTGTTCTAGTTTCGGGGTTCATTGTAGTTGACCACAGCTGTTCAGGATTCATTTCTCCAAGTCCTTTAAAACGGCTTATTGTAACTCCTTTTCCTTTTACTACAACTTCCCCGTTTTCTGTTACTTCTGATTCAGATGGTTCATTAATTGCTGATTTTGTATTTATTTTAAATCTTTTTAAAATCTGATCTTTTTCATTTTCATCGTAAGCATAATGTTCTTCTCTGTTTACTTTAATCTTATATAACGGTGGCTGTGCAATATAAAGTCTGCCTGTTTCAATTATTTCTTTCATGTGACGGTAAAAAAAAGTAAGCAGTAAAGTTCTGATATGTGAACCATCTACATCAGCATCGCACATAAGAATAACTTTACCATAACGAAGTTTGTTTTCATCAAATTCTTCTGTATTTCCTAAACCTGCACCAAGTGCAGTGATAATTGATTTTATTTCATCATTTTCAAGAATTTTATTCATTCTTGCTTTTTCAACATTCAAAATTTTTCCTTTTAATGGCAAAATTGCCTGAAAACGTCTATCTCTGCCCTGTTTTGCAGAGCCCCCTGCTGAATCACCCTCAACTAAATATATTTCACAATGGTCAGGGTCACTTATTGAACAATCTGCCAGTTTTCCGGGAAGACCCGAGAACTCCAGTGCATTTTTACGTCTTATCAGTTCTCTTGCTTTTCTGGCTGCTTCCCTGGCTTCAGCGGCTCTTAGACATTTTTCAATTATCTTTTTTGCTACAGAAGGATTTTCTTCAAGATATTGCTGAAGCTGGTCACCAACTATAGTTTCAACAATACTTTTAACTTCGCTATTTCCCAGTTTAGTTTTAGTTTGTCCTTCAAACTGAGGTTCAGGGACTTTTGTACTAATTACACAGGTCAAACCTTCTCTAAAGTCATCACCTGTTAGTTGAATCTTATCATTTTTAATTATGTTAGCTTTAGAACCATAATTATTAAGTGTTCTTGTTAGCGAAGTTTTAAATCCAACTAAATGCGTTCCACCTTCATGAGTATTAATATCATTAACATACGTAAAGATGTTATCATTATACGATTCATTATACTGGAATGCAACTTCAACCTGTGTATTATCACGTTCTCCTTTTATGAAAATTGGTTCTTTCATAAAAGATTTGCGGGATGAATCGATATACTTTACAAATTCTTTAATACCACCTTCAAAATGGAAATGATTTTCCTTTTTTGTTCGCTCATCTTTTATGATTATAGTAACTTCTTTATTAAGGTAAGCAAGTTCCCTCAATCGTTCTTCAAGCACCTCATATTTTATGTTTGTGGTATTGAAAACTGTATCATCGGGCATAAAGGTAGTTTTGGTGCCTGTAATCTTATTGTCAACTTTACCAATTTCTTTAACTGCAGCTACTGGTACCCCCGCTTTGTATTCCTGAAAGAAGACTTTACCTTCACGTTTTACTTCAACTTTAAGCCATTTACTTAAAGCATTAACAACAGAAACACCTACACCGTGCAAACCGCCTGATACTTTGTATGTATTTCTATCAAATTTTCCTCCTGCATTAAGCACAGTCATTACAACCTCAAGAGCAGATCTTTTTTCCGTAGGATGCATTCCGGTAGGAATGCCGCGTCCATTATCTTCAACTGTAATTGAGCCATCTTTGTTAATTGTGAGTGATATTTTATCGCAAAAACCAGCTAATGCCTCATCAATACTATTATCAACTACTTCATAAGCAAGATGGTGTAATCCTCTGCTTGATACATCGCCAATATACATTGCAGGTCTTTTCCTAACGTGCTCAAGACCTTTTAATACCTGGATGCTTTCTGCACCATATCCAGCTTTTGAATCCGCTTTCTTTACAGGTTTATTCTTTTTATCTGCCATTATTTAAATATAATATCCTTAATTTTTTTAGTTTCAGTTAGATTTTCATTTACCTTTTCAATTATTTCGGATTTCATCCTTGTTAGCTCAAACCTTGAAACAGGGTTTACAACATTCACATAAAGCACACCGTGCTTTTTAAAGGCAGGTACAGCAATTTTGCCAATTGTTTCGCCAACTGCTAAGTACCAGTAGTCAAATCTCTTTTTTTTCTGCTGTTTTAATTCAAGAAGAAGACCTTGAATTTCATTGCCTAGTTTTGCCTGCTTATTTCTGTGTTCTTTATAGTCAACTATCATTTGCATATTGTTTTCTTAAACTATCATTTCTGAACTTCCATTCATAATATGAAAAGATTTTGTATCCCTCAAATCATTTTTTAAAATTTTAAGATGCTCTATATCAGTAGAGGTTATAAACACCTGATTAAATTCATTTATAAATTCAGAAATCCTTTTTATTCTGTTTTTATCAAGTTCAGAAAATACATCATCAAGCAGAAGAATTGGCTTGCCTGTATTAGTATGTTTTAAGTTTTCATTTATATAGTCAAATTCTGAAAGTTTTAATGACACAACAAAACTTTTATGTTCACCTTGAGATGCAAAAGATCTCATTTCAAAATTCTCTCCGTTTTTATCCATACAAAACACATAGCTATCACGATGCGGACCAACAAGTGATGCACCTCTTTTAATTTCTGTGTCAAGTTTTTCATCAAGAATTTTTTGAAGCAGATTTTTCAGATCATCAAAACCATTGATACCATTCAAATCCAATAAATCACTTTGGTAAATTATAACAGGAATATATCTTAATCCTGAAATTCTGCTGAAACTTGAATTCATATAACTCCTGAATTCTTCAGTAAAATCAAGTCTTCTAAGCATAATCTTAACAGCCAAATCTAAAAGTTCATAGTTCCAAATACCAATAAGTTCTTTAAGTTCGTTATATGAATATCTCTTTGAAATTGTATTTTCCTTAAGCAGTGAATTTTTTTGTTTTATTATCTTTTGATATTTTCTAAGATCATTAAGATAAACTTTGCTTACTTGCGAAATTAAAAGATCAAAGTTTCTTCTTCTTTCCTGCTGTAGTCCCATTGTTAATTTTAAGTCATAGGGAGAAAGAACGACGAGAGGAAATCTTCCAATATACTCATTTGTTTTAGAAACTTTTTCTCCATCTGAAAGCAACTGCCTTTCATTATTTTCTTTTTTATATACAAGAGAAACTTTGTTTTTGCTTTCAACACGATTTTTAAATATTCCTTGTATTTCAAATGCTTCTTCACCATACTTAAGGCAATCAGATTCTGAGTTCATCAGGAAACTTTTAGTATAACAAAGAATTGAAATTGCTTCCAGAATATTGGTTTTTCCGTTCCCGTTTTCGCCATAAATAAAATTTAAGTCCGGACTGAATGAGAAAGAGCTCTCTCGGTAATTTTTAAAATTAACAAGATGAAGCTGATCAATTATCATAATTGCTCAAATGTTACTTAAGAAGCTATTAAATATTACGTACAGGCATTACAAGCATCATCAGGTCTTCGTTCTCTTTTTGTTCAGATGGTCTTATAATAGATGCTTTTAATGGAGTGCTAAAATCAAAAAGCAGATCATCGCAATCAAAATGCTGTATTGCTTCAAGGAGATATTTACCGTTAAATGCAATTTCAAACTCATCTTTTTCACTAAAACTTCCATCAATGGTTTCATCAGCATCAGTTCCGTATTCATTATTTGCGGCACGAACTTTAACTTCATTCTCTGTAATGTTTAAGGAAGTTTTATTAGTTACCTGATCTGATAAGATAATGCTTCTTTTTACTGCTCCTGAAAGCTCACTTTTTTCAACTTTCAGCAGCTTTTCATTATCAGAGGGTATTACTGATTCGTAATTAGGGAATGTGTCGTCTATAAGTCTAGAGTGGATTGTAATGTTGCTAAAAGTACATTTCAGAAATTCATTACTGAAAAATACAGAAACTTTATCTTTATCTGTTAATTCTTCTCCTTCATCAGATTCTTCTCCGCTCGTTTTACCTTTAAAAAGTCTTGTCATAATCTGGCAGGTTTTAATAGGTACCAGCATGCTTGTTTTTTCACCTGAATAGTCAAAGTTATTATTAATTATCTTTACTAACCTGTGGCCATCTGTAGAAACAACTTTAAATTCACCGCTTTTAATTTCAAAAAAAACTCCGTTCATACTCCTGCGAAGTTCATCTGAGCTAGCGGCATGGATAACTTTAGGAAGGTAGCGGGTTATTAATGCACCGGAAATATCAATTTCCTTCGAGTCTTCAATTTCGGCAGGCATCGGAAAATCGTTTGGGTCTTCCCCTGTTAAAGTCCACTTACCGCCCTTGGTTTTTATAATAGTTTTAAATCCGCTTTGCAGATCAAAATTTAATTCTTTACCTGAAAGATTCTGAAGAAGAGTTTCCAGCTTTTTAGCAGGAAGTGCAACCTGTCCGTCACTTTTACCATCTACATTAATCTTTATTTCAATATACACTTCTAGATCAGAACCCATTACTGTGAGCTCTTTACCTTCTAAATTAAAATACAGATTGCTTAAAATGGGTAGTGTGGAGCGGGTTGGTGTAACTGTAATAACTTTTCTTATTGCGCTGATGAGCTCATTGCTCTTAACAGTGAACTTCATTAAACCTCCCAAAAATTGCTTAATTTAACAAATTTACAGATATTTTTAAACTTATTCAATTAATTAATTTGTGCCTATGTTGTGATTTTTTATAATAATTAATTATCTTTTCAGCAGCTGTTATTGACATTCTCTTTTTACTTTCGCCTGTTTTGCCTGCAAGATGCGGCGTTAATATTACATTTTCAATATTTGTAAATTTTTTATTAAATGCAGGTTCATTTTCAAATACATCTATTCCCGCATAACTTATTTTTCTTTTTTGGAGAGATTTAATTAATGCATTTTCTTCAATTGTTCCACCCCGGGAACAATTTATGATAACCGCATTATTTTTAACAAGCGAAATATTTTGAGAATTTATCAGGTATTTAGTAGTAGCATCTAATGGTGTGTGAATTGTAACTATATCAGATCTTTTTAGAAGTGTATTTAACGAAACATAGTTAATAAATTTATATTTATTTACCAAAGATTTTTTAATATCATTTCCCAAAATTCTCATCCCAAAAGCTTTTGCATACATTGCAACTTTTGAGCCAATTCTACCTGTCCCGATAATACCAATTGTTTTTCCCAGTAGTTCATAATTTTTAAATAATGAATAATCGTATTTGACTTTCTTCATCATTTTATCAGCTTTGATAATGTTTTTAGCGGCAGCAAGAATTAATGACATTGTAAATTCAGCTGCGCTGGTGCTGTTAGCCCCTGCTACATTCATAATATCTATTCTGCATTTTAATGCATAAGCAGTTTCAATATTATCAAATCCGGCAGATACAGTACATATTAATTTAACATCAGTAGTTTGTTTAAGCAAATCCATAAAAACCTTATCAACTTTTCTGACTGACCGTATTATTAATGTACTTTTGGAATTACTATTTTTTTTTCTGGTTATTGCCTTTAAAAGGGTATTATTGTTAAGTCCCTGTACAAGTTTAACTTTAAAATGCTTTTTTAATAAAGTTATACCTGCTGCATGAATTTCATCGGCAATATAAACTGTAGGCTTACCTGTCAATTCTATCAGCTTTGAAGTATTTTCATTTCCTTTGCCATTAAGATGCAAAGTTCTTTAAAATCAGCAAGATCCAGATCACCCATGTGAGAAATTCTTGCAATCTTATCTTTCATCTCTGCCTGTCCGTTAGCTAATCTTATGCCGTATTTTTCACGCAATGCGGAAATTAATAATCCGGTTGGAATACCATGAGGAATTGTCAAAGCTGTTAATGAATCACTAGGGAATTTTGAAAACAAACCAAATCCATTTTTTACAGATTCCGTTCTGAAAAATTCTGCCATTTGATTGGTTTTTTTCCAGCGATTTTCTAATCCATCTTTTAAAATTATATCACACGATTTATCCAGACTGTAAAATAAACCTACAGCTGGGGTCCATGAGGTGTAACCTTCTTCATTAAGTGATTTAATTTCTTTTCTAAGATCAAAATAATATCTTGGCATTGGGTTATTATTCAGTTTTTTTAAAGCACGATTGCTAAATGCTGCCACTGCAATACCCGGCTGTGTCATTAATCCTTTTTGAGATGCAGATACTGCACAATCGATTCCCCAATCATCAAACCTAAACTCAGTTGAAGCAATAGAAGTAACTGCATCAACAATAATTAATGCATTTGTTTTACTTCGTATATATTCTGAGAGATTTTTAATATCTGTAATTGTTGCTGTTGATGTATCTACATGAGTAAGCAGAATTGCTGAAAGGTTTGTTAAATTAATATTTTCAAGATCACTTACTTTGGCTGTGCTGCCGTATTCAATAGCAAGTTCTACTGCATTCACGTTATGAACTTTGCAAATTGCTCCCCACCTTGCACCAAACCTGCCTTGATTTATAAAGAGAACATTTTCTCCCGGGGCACAAAAATTCAATACAGCAGCTTCCATAGCGCCTGTTCCTGATGTTGTAATAATATGGAGGTGCTCATTAGTAATAAAAATGCTTTTTAGCTTTTCTATTAATCCTAAATGAAATTTTCGGAATTCACTGCTTCGGTGGTAAGTATCAAACTGAATTGCAGCTTTCAGAACATCGGGGTGGACCTGTGTAGGTCCGGGTGTGAATATCTTCTTGTTAAGCAAAAGATATCTCCGGGTTTCTGTTTAAAATTTATGAATTGAGGCTTTCGTTAATAAGTTTAATAACAGTATCTTTTCCTTCACCGTTTATAGCAGAAAAAGGAATATAATCCTTGCAAAGGTCATCATTACTAACAATTTTACTTGTTCTGTAAATTTGACGTTCCATTTTATTGGATGATATCTTATCAGCCTTGGTAAGCACAATAGCGTAGTTAATTTCGTAATACTCAAGCCAATTAACCATAAGCTGGTCAAGATACGTAGGGTCGTGTCTTGAATCCATTAATTCAAAAACAAGTTTAATATTCTTGCGTGTGCTTATATACTCTTCAACAAGCTTACGCCAGCCCGTTTTAATCTGTTCAGGTACTTTTGCATATCCATAACCTGGCAAATCAACAAAATAAAATTCTTCATTGATAAGATAATAATTCAGCATTCTGGTTCTGCCGGGAACTGAACTAGTTTTTGCCAATTTTGATTTATTACAGATCTTATTAATAAGGGATGACTTACCCACATTTGAGCGCCCAATAAATACTATTTCCGGCATGTGTGCCGTTGGTAATTGATCCAAATCTGTAACACTATTAACAAATTCAGCTGTTGTTATTTTCATTAACTATCCTTAGCTTAATTTATTAATTATTCAGCTGTCTCTTTCGTTTTCCTGCCTTTAGTCTTTTTGGTTACTTTTTCTTCAGCTGTTTTTTTTGATTTTTCTGTACTGCTTTTGGAGTTTTTAGATGCTGTTTTACCGGAAGTTGATTTACTTGATGTATTTTTACTTTCGGTTTCTGTCTTTGTTTTACCTTTTTGCTTACCCTTTATTTCCTTTTCTGCAGGTTCGGTTTTTTGCGGATTTTGTTCTAAATTATAATCAACAAGTTCAATTAAAGCTAGTTCAGCACCATCGCCTAATCTTCTTCCCATTTTAAGAACTCTGGTATAACCGCCATTACGGTTTTTGACTTTTAAGGCAATTTCTTCAAAAAGCATTTTTACGGCACTTCTATCCTGAAGAAAGCTGTTAACTTCCCTTCTTAAATGCACTCCGTATTCAGGTTTTGATGAATTTAATGCTTTACGGGATTTGGTAATAATTGGCTCAATATAAGTTCTAAGTTCTTTAGCTTTTGCTAATGTAGTTCTTATTTTTTTACTTTTAATTAAAGCTACAGAAAGATTTGAAAGCAATGCTTTCTTGTGAGAAGCTGTTCTTTTTAATTTTCTGCCTTTTCTTCTGTGTATCATATCAATTCATTCAGTTGTTTAAAATCCTGCAAATTTCAGATTAATAATTTAATTTTCTTCTTTTATATATTTGTCAACATCCATACCAAAGGAAAGCCCGTTTTCCTGAAGTATTTCGCCAAGCTCAGCAAGTGATTTTCTTCCAAAGTTCCTAAACTGCAGCATTTCAACTTCCTGATGTCTGACAAGATCTCCTAGCGTTTTAATGTTAGCAGAGCGCAGGCAATTTTGTGCACGAACCGAAAGTTTAAGCTCATCTACATTTGTTAAGAGCATTTTGCGAATTCTTGCAAATTCATTTTCTTCATCTTTTACCGGCGCCTTTTTCTCTTCGGGTACTTTACCAAAGTTTTCAAACATAGAAACATGTTCATTTAATATAGCTGCAGATTGCGTTAATGCATCAACAGGCGTTATTGTACCGTCTGTAGTAATTTCTAATACTAACTTTTCGTAATCAGTTTTTTGTCCAACTCTTGTGTTTAATACTTCATACTTAACATTTTTTATAGGTGTAAATATTGAATCAATTGGAAGCATTAATAAATCCTGTTCAGGATCTTTATTTTCTTCTGATGGCACATAACCAATACCTGAACCTATTTTTAAAGTAATACTTACATCAGCATTTTTATTAAGTGTTGCAATATGAAGATTTGGGTTTAGTATTTCAAAATCTTCAGTTGCTTCCTGTAAGTGCCTGGCAATAAATTCAACCGGACCCTTAAGGCGTAGTTCAACTTTTGCTGCTCCTTTAACGTTTTGTTTAAATCTAATTTCCTTTAGATTTAAAATTATCTCAGAAACATCTTCAACAACATCTTTAATTGTTGTAAATTCATGCGGTACATTATTAATTCTGATTCCTGTAATTGCAGTTCCTGGAAGTGATGAAATCAGAACTCTTCTTAATGAATTTCCAAGGGTAATACCATATCCTTTATCGAGCGGCTGAATAGTAAAGCGTCCGAAATATCGTGTATTTGTATCTTTTTCAAGCTCTAATTTTTCTGGGTACTGAATATATTGATTTGTCATGTTAAAATTTTATTTTGAATATAATTCTACAATTAATTGTTCATTTGCATTAAACGGTATATCAATTCTTTCGGGAATTGCCAGTAATGTTCCTTTTAAAGCTGATTTATCAACAGATATCCAGCCCGGAAGCATATCATCTTTTACACGCTTCATTGATTCATGAAATACTTTTACTTGTTTACTGTTATCTTTAACCTGAATTGAATCACCTGCTTTAAGTAAAAATGAAGGAATATTAACAGTATTACCATTTATCTTAAAGTGTTTGTGAAGTATCAGCTGTCTGGCTGCTTTTCTTGATGGTGCAAGACCTGAGCGATAAACAATGTTATCAAGTCTTCTTTCAAGCAGTTTAACAAGGTTTTCGCCGGTTCTGCCCTTTTGTTTTGAAGCTAACTCAAAATAATTCCTGAATTGTGATTCAAGTACTCCGTAAGTTCTTTTAACCTTTTGCTTTTCTCTCAACTGAATAGAGTAATCAGAAACTTTAGCCCTTCTTGATAATCCATGCTGACCTGGAGCATAGTTTTTCCTTTCAAGCGGACATTTTTCTGTAAAGCATTTGGTCCCTTTCAGGAACAATTTCATTTTTTCTCTTCTGCAAAGTTTGCAGCTTGGTCCTGTGTATCTTGCCATTTATAAATTTTATATATTAATTTCTATTATGTTAAACTCTTCTTCTTTTTGGAGGTCTGCAGCCGTTATGAGGTATCGGAGTAATATCCTTAATGCTCATTATTTCAAGTCCGGTAGTTTGCAGAGATCTGATAGCAGCTTCACGTCCAGAGCCGGGTCCTTTAATAAATACATCCACTTTCCTTAAACCGGCATCTAATGCTGCCTTTGCAGCGCTTTCAGCAGCTACCTGTGCTGCAAAAGGAGTATTTTTTTTAGAACCTTTAAATCCCATTTTACCGGATGAAGCCCATGAAATTGTATTACCCTGTACATCAGTTAATGTAACAATTACATTGTTAAAGGTTGCTTTAATATGCGCTACTCCGGTTGATTCAACAATTCTTTTCTTGGTTTTTTTTACCTGTTGTTGTTGTGACATTATAAATTAATTAACTATTCTTTAATGTATATAATTTTTTAATTATTTTTTAGCTGCAGCTTTTTTCTTTCCTGCAACTGTTTTTCTCTTACCTTTTCTAGTTCTTGCATTTGTTTTAGTCCTTTGACCTCTAACAGGCAGTCCTCTTCTGTGGCGTTTGCCTCGGTTAGAGCCAATATCCATAAGACGCTTAATATTTGCCTGAACTTCAGATTTTAATGAACCTTCTACTTTTATCTCGGAAGTTATTATGTTACGTATCTGATTTACTTCATCATCAGAAAGATCTCCGACTTTTTTATCATGACTTATACCAGTTCTGTTTAAAATATTTTCTGATGTTGTTCTTCCTATTCCGAAGATTGAAGTTAAGCCAATTACAACTCTTTTATTTTTTGGAAGATCAATTCCTGCTATTCTTGCCAATTAATATTACTCCCGGATAATTATTTATCCCTGTCTTTGTTTATGTTTTGGATTTTTACAAATAACTCTGATAACACCTTTGCGTTTTATTATCTTGCAATGTTCACACATTTTCTTAACTGAGCTTCTTACTTTCATGATTGTTACCTCTTTATACTATAATTTTAAAACCTGTAAACTTTAGTTTGAATATAATTTATTTATATCTGTATGTAATTCTTCCTCTTGTAAGGTCATAGGGAGAAAGTTCAACCGATACTTTATCTCCTTCAAGAATCTTAATAAAATTCATTCTCATTTTACCTGAAATATGAGCTATTATCTCATGTCCGTTTTCAAGTTTGACTTTAAAAGCGGCATTTGGAAGTGTATCGGTAATAATACCATCTACTTTTATAGACCCCTGTTTTGACATCTAAATATCAGCTTAACTTTCCATTGTTAAAATTTCAGGTTTCCCTTTTGTTATTAAAACCGAGTGTTCAAAATGTGCACTTGGTTTACCATCTGCAGTTACATAGGTCCATTTATCTTTTAAAACTTTAACCTTGTAAGTACCATAATTAACCATCGGCTCAATAGCTACGGTCATTCCTTCTTTAAACTTTGTCCAGTATCCGTTATGATAATAATTCGGGATTGGAGGTTCTTCGTGAAGCTGTTTTCCTATTCCATGACCAACAAGATCTCGTACCACAGAAAACCCTGCTGCTTCTACATGCTGCTGAATTGCATTTGAAACATCATTAATGTAATTCCCGTCAACAGCCTTTTCTAAACCAAGGTAAAGACTTTCTTCAGCAATTTTAAGCAGTTTTTTTTTAGCCGGTGAAACTTCACCAACGGGGAATGTTTTTGCACCATCACCATAATAACCATTTTTCTTAACACCAACATCTATGCTAACTATATCACCTTCAAGAAGCTTTCTGCTGCCAGGAATACCATGAACGACCTCTTCATTAATTGATATACATGCACTTGCAGGAAAAACATTTTTATGAACTTTATATCCTTTAAATGCCGGAAAACCATCTTTAGAACGTATATAATCTTCAATTGTTGAATCAAGTTCTAATGTTGTTATTCCCTGTTTCAGGAATTTTTCTATAAACGAAAGAACGCCAGCTACTATTTTACTGCTTTCCCTGATGGCTTTTATTTCATCAGCGGTTTTTACCAAATCCGGAATTCTACCCTCTTCTGCCTTTAATTTTTCCGCTCTTCATAAATCCGTCATAATGTCTCATAACAAGATGAGATTCTATCTGCTGAAGAGTATCAAGTGCAACCCCAACAACAATCAAAAGACTTGTACCTCCAAAGAATTGAGCAAGACCCTGAGTTACACCTGCTTGAGCTATAAATGCCGGCAAAATGGCAATAATAGCCAGAAATATTGAACCCGGAAGGGTTATTTTTGTTAATATATTATCTATAAAATCTGATGTTGCCTTACCCGGTCTTACTCCAGGTACAAATCCACCCTGTTTCTTCATGTTATCTGAAACATCTTTTGGATTAAAAGCAATTGCTGTATAAAAATAAGTAAAAAACACAATCAACAATCCATAAAAGAAAGCATAAACAAGACTTGTATGATCAAAATATTTTGAAATATCCTGCATAAACTGACTGTTGGGGAAAAAAGTTAAAATTGTATTTGGTACAAACATAATTGATTGCGCAAATATAATAGGCATTACACCTGCCTGATTTACCCTTAACGGAATATATTGAGTAACACCACCGTAAATTTTTCTGCCAACAACTCGTTTTGCATATTGCACCGGTATTCTTCTCATAGCTTGCGTTACCAAAACAACTCCCGCAATAATGAAAACAAGCCCTGCAATAATAATTAATTCAATAATTATACTTCTAGCACCAGAAGCAACAACCTGATATTCATCAAGAAATGCATATGGCAGTCTATCAATAATACCGACAAAAATTATAAGTGAAATACCGTTACCTATACCACGTTCCGTAATCTGTTCACCAAGCCACATCATAAATATTGTACCTGCAGTCATTAAAATGATACATGAAACTGCAAATAAAATCGGTGATACATCAGGGGAAAGAATACTTACTCCTGCAACATTTCTGCTTTTAAGCTGAACGCTAACACCCCACGCCTGCATTAAAGCAACAGGAACTGTACCATATCTTGTAAGCTGGTTTATTTTTTTTCTTCCTGTTTCGCCTTCTTTCTGAAGCTTCTGGAAGTAAGGAACAACAGCGCCCAATAACTGAATAATAATTGACGAACTGATATACGGCATAATACCTAACGCAAATATAGCAGCATTTTTAAATGCACCTCCAACAAAGAGGTCGTACAAACCAAATAAAGTATTATCCGATTGATTTTTGGAAGCTTCAGCAAGCAAACCGGTATCAATACCGGGCAGAGTAATATGTGCACCTATCCTAACAACAATAAGGAGTAATACTGTAAATACTATCCTTTGCCTTAATTCCTGAATCTTGAAAATATTTCTGAAACTATCAACAAAACTGCTCATAGAGTTATTGCCTTGCCCCCGCTTTTTTCAATTTTAACGAGCGCAGTTTTACTGAACTTATGAGCGCTTAATTCAAGTTTTTGTTTAAAATCACCTTCTCCAAGTATTTTAAGCGGAAGTTTTCCGCTGGAAATTACCCCTAATTTATATAATGTTTCAGGATTTAAATTCTGATCGCTAAGTTTTCCTTTATCAAAAAAACTTTGCAGCTTTCCAAGATTTAAAACTTGAAACTCAATTCTCCCCGGATTTGTAAATCCAAACTTAGGAAGTCTTCTTTGAATAGGCATTTGACCGCCTTCAAAGAATGCGGGCCATTTATTTCCGGAGCGTGAACCTGCTCCGTTCATACCTCTTGTTGATGTTTTACCGTGTCCTGAACCGACACCTCTGCCGATTCTTTTTCTTTTTTTCTTTGAACCTTCTGCGTATTTTAAGTTGCTTAAAACGTCCATTATCTTTCCCTGAAGTCTTACAATAAAGACCCCTCGTATTTCTACGAGGGGCTTAAATAAATATTAAAATATTAGTTTACTTAGCGAAATTATATGATGCTGAAATAACACCGAACATATCTCTATCAGTTTGGTTATTTCCGCCTGAGATGAAGTAAACACCCTGTTTAAGCCATCTTTCGCTAACTGTTGCATCAATGCTGAATCTGCCAAAGTGGAAACCTGCACCAAGACTAACTGTCGAAGCTGCCGTGTTTGGCTGATTAAGTGAAAATGTAGTTGTATTAGTTTCAGACTTCATCATATCAATTGATTTATTGAAGCCCATTCTGCCAGTTAACCAATCAGCAATTCTGGTTTCAAGAGCCATGTTAAACCCGGGAGCAATAAAATCTGTCCTTTTAAGTTCAACTGAACCTGAATCTGATTTAGATGTCATGTATGTTGCAGTTATACCACCTGCTAACTGAATATCATCCATAACCGGCCAATTTAAACCAACGCCTGCATTAATGCTCATCATGCTATGCTTCATACCGGTTACTGATGTTGTTGTTCCGCCAGTTGTGAATAAACCTTTTGGATTAAAGCTCCATGTGTGGAAACCTAATACAGGTACTATTGCAACTTTACTTCCCTTTTTCGGGAAGAGCCAAGCTCTGAACATAGCACCGAATTCCATACCGCCATCATTTTCAACTACAGCTGAATTTCCGGTTGAAGAAGCTTCATTCTTAAAGCTATTCATTCTGAACATTAATGAACCTTCAATCCAACCTTTTTTAACCATGTATATGAAACCAACGTTAGCTCCTAAAGAAGTTGACTTGTTGGTATTTGTAACATTTCCGGTTGTATCTGTTGATTCAACTTTACCCATTGATACATAGGGTGCTATACCAAAATGGAAATTCTTGTTGAATGATGTACCAACAAGAAGCATCATTGGAACAATTGGTGAGTTTGCTGGTCTGTATGTTGAATCAGAATTGAACATATTCCAGCTATCCTGCCTTCTGTTAACAATGATACCAAGATTCCATTTTTTACCAACACCAAATGTTACACCTGCGTTTCCATCGAAATCATCAGTTTCACCAAACTGATTGAGATCACCAAAAGCATAATCTCTGTACATATTATTCCATGCTGGATTGTTAAATATATCTGTTGATGCATCCAGCATAAAAGGTGAACTTCCTAAAGCTGTGTATCTACCAGTTCCGCTCGGTATGTTCTGTGAATATACACTCACTCCCATAACAAGCAGTAACATAACTGCTAGAAAATGTTTTAACATTACTTTTTTTCCTCCTATAATGTTTTTAATGTTGTTTGTTTCATTCTATCTCTACTTTAACCATGATGACGTCTTTCATGATTATTTGGATACTGAATGTAAAATTATATATTTGTAACTTCAACTAAATGCTTTACTTTGTTTATCATACCCCTGATTTGAGGAGTATCATTGTGCTCTTTTGACTTGGAAATCCTTCCAAGTCCTAAAGCTTCAATAACCAATTTCTGCTGCTTAGGTCTATCTATCGTGCTTGCTATTTGTTTTACTTTTATCTTTGCCATTTTAAAGTATCAATTTCATTAATTCATAAAAATTGTCTGCATTTCAATACCTCTTCTGCTAGAAAGAGCTTTTGCATCGTGTATATTCTTCAATGCATTCATTGTTGCCTTAACTAGATTATGTGGATTTGAGGAACCTAGGGATTTGGTTAAAACATCCTGTATCCCGGCAGCTTCTAAAACTGCACGAACTCCGCCACCGGCAATTAATCCGGTTCCGGGTGTAGCTGGTTTTAACAGTACTTTACCAGCGCCGTATTTACCCAGTACTTCATGAGGTAATGTACCTTTTCTTAACGGAACATGAACCAGATTTTTTCTGGCATCATCTGAACCTTTAGCAATTGCTGCTGAGACTTCATTAGCTTTACCAAGTCCAATTCCAACATGCCCGTTTCCATCACCAACAACAATAACAGAAGTAAAACTGAATCTTCTTCCGCCTTTAACAACTTTAGCTACTCTGCCAATATAGACCAGTTTATCTTTTAACTGTAATTCGCCTGCTTTAACTTTTTTAGCCATTAAAATGTATTCCTAAACAATTCTAATTACAAATATATATAAAAAAAATATAAAAATCTACAATATGCAACAATTTTAAACAATCTGTTCTCAGGGGAGGATTCGAACCTCCACTGACGGCTCCAAAGGCCGCTGTCCTGCCATTAGACGACCCGAGAATTAATTTATTTTTCAAAGGATACAATCAGGGCATCTAAATGCAGTAAAAATCAGAACTTAAGCCCTGCTTCACGGGCAGCATCTGCTATAGCTTTTATTCTGCCGTGATAAAGGTAACCATTTCGATCAAATACAACAGTAGTAATATTCATTCCAGCTGCTTTTTCAGCTATCTTTTTACCAATAAATTTGCTCTTTTCAGTCTTTGAAGATTTACTTGTTTCACTTTTTAAGTCTTTAGCAATTGATGATACTGAACACAATGTTTTTCCGTTTACATCATCAATAAGCTGAGCATAAATATTGCTTAAACTTCTGAATACCACGAATCTCGGAACTTTAGAAGTACCTGTAATGCGCTTCCTAAGTCTGTATTTTATTTTTTGGCGTGCTTGTAAATTTGTTTTAACTGGCATTTATATCTAAAATTTTAATTTTCCTAACTTTTCAACTTTAACAATTACTTAGCTGCAGCTTTTCCTGCTTTTCTTCTAATATATTCGCCTTCGTATTTAATTCCTTTGCCTTTGTAAGGTTCAGGTTTTTTAAGTGACCTTATTTTAGCAGCAACCAATCCAACTAACTGTTTATCAATACCCGAAATCAGCATAGATGTATCAGTTAGCACATCAATTTTGATTCCTTCTGGAGGTGTAAAAATAACAGGATGTGAGAATCCTAAACTCAAATAAAGTAAACCCTGTTTTATTTCCGCACGGTAACCAATTCCAACTAACTCAAGTTTTTTAGAAAAGCCATCTGATACACCGCTTATCATGTTCTTAACAAGTATTGCATAAAGTCCGTGAAGTGCTTTTTCTCTTTTGAGATCTGAACCGCGGGTAAACTCTATTTCATCCTCGCGTATTTCTGATTTAATAATGGGGTTTACATAAAGACTTAAAGAGCCTTTAGGTCCGTTAACGGTAATACTATCGCCTGATTTTTCAACCTTTACGCCTTTTAAAATTTTAACCGGTTTTTTTCCTATTCTGGACATTTTTTACTTTTAACTTTAAACTTTTATATATTTACCAGATACTGCAAACAACCTCACCGCCAACACCAAGCTTTTTTGCTTCTTTATCAGTCATTAACCCTTTTGATGTTGATATGATGTTTATTCCAAGACCATTTAATACTTTGGGAATTTCGGTACTTTCAACATACTTCCTTATACCCGGACGGCTGACTCTTTGGAGTCCTAAAATTACTCCTTCGCTTTTAACATATTTAAGCTTAATAACAATATTACCCTGCTTATTTTTTGTTTCAGCCACATTAAAATCGCCTATGAAACCATATTTGTTTAGTATTTCAGTAATTCTTAGCTTCATTTTTGAAGCAGGAATTTCAACTGATTTCTTTTTTGCCTTTTGTGCGTTCCTGATTCTGGTTAAATAATCTGAAATTGGATCTGTGTACATTATATACTAATTATTTTTTCTATATTTAAAAAATATATCTTATGTTAATAAATTACCAGCTTGATTTTTTTACGCCGGGAATCTTTCCTTCAAGAGCCATTTTTCTGAAAGTAAGTCTTGAAATTCCGAATTTCCTGTAAAAGCCCCTCGCTCTGCCGGTTAAGGCGCATCTGTTATGCAGCCTGACCGGATTACTGTTTCTTGGAAGCTCTCCAAGAGCATCATAATCACCGGCAGCTTTTAAAGTTTTTCTTTTTTCAGCATACTTTTCAACTAATTTTTGTCTTTTTTTATTTCTGGCTATCTGAGATGTTTTTGCCAATATTTACTCCTGTAAATTTATACTGTTAGTTAAGTGTTACTTCTTTTTTAACAAAGGGCATACCAAAAGCTCGTAAAAGCTCTCTTGCTTCATCATCTGAATGTGCTGAAGTTACAAAAGTTATATCCATTCCAAAATGTTTTTGAATAGCATCAATATTCACTTCCGGAAATATAACATGTTCTTTTACACCAAGTGTATAATTTCCATTGCCGTCAAATGCCTTATCAGGAACTCCGCGGAAATCTCTAATTCTTGGGATTGCAACATTTATCAGCTTGTCAAGAAATTCATACATTCTGGCTTTTCTTAATGTAACCTTAGCACCAATTTTCATTCCTTCTCTAAGTTTAAAGTTAGAAACGGATTTTTTTGCTTTGGTTACAATCGGTTTTTGTCCAACAATGTTTTCAAGTTCTTTTGCAATAACCTCAACTATTTTAGGATCCTGTGTAGCAGCACCTAAACCAACGTTAATTGAAATCTTTTTAAGTTTTGGAACCTGGAAAGGATTTTTATATCCAAACTGATTTGAAAGTTTTTTTACAACATCATTTTTGTAAATATCAAATAGTCTGACAGGTACTTTTTCCTCAACAAAATGTTCTTTTTCTTCTGACTTTTTAGAAGTTTTTTTGCCTTTTAGGTCTTCGGCTTTTTCTGGTTTTGCCTGTTTCTTTTCTTTTTTCTCTGTTGCCATCTATATATAATGATGATAAATAATTTTTAACTTAATATTATTTCGCCGCTTTTTTTGCCGTATCTCATCCTTTTATTGCTGCGGTTTTCACCTTCAATAATCTGTATTCCCAGTCTTGTTGGCTCTCCTGCTTTAGGATCAATAAGCATAACGTTAGATAAATTTATCGGCGCTTCTTTTTGTGTTATACCGCCTTGTGGGTTTTTTTGATTTGGGCGAGTGTGGCGTTTAATAATATTTACACCTTCTACTATTGCTCTGTTGGTTGTACGGTAGATCTTAAGAATCTTGCCTTCTTTACCTTTATGATTACCCGAAATTACCTTAACCTTATCGTTCTTTTTTAATTTTGTCATTTATTACAATACCTCCGGTGCTAATGATATGATCTTCATAAATTGTTTTTCTCTAAGCTCTCTTGCAACAGGTCCAAAAATACGTGTTCCGCGAGGCTCATTTTCAGCATTTATTAATACGGCGGCATTTTCATCAAACCTTATATATGAGCCGTCTTTTCTTCTTGTTTCCTTTTTTGTCCTAACAATTACAGCTTTTGATACTTCCCCTTTTTTAACGTTGCCGCCGGGAATTGCTGATTTAACCGAGACCACTATCAAATCGCCTACTCCGGCATATCTTCTGTCTGAACCGCCAAGCACTCTAATACACCTTACTTTTTTTGCGCCTGAATTATCAGCAACTACCAGATTTGTTTCTTCCTGAACCATTTTATAATCCTATATATAATATTATTTTACTTTTTCAATAACTTCAACCAGTCTCCACCTTTTTCTTGCACTAAGAGGTCTGGTTTCCATGATCTTAACAATATCACCTATATTAGCAATGTTATTCTGGTCATGAGCCATAAACTTTGTTGTTTTCTTGAAATACTTTTTGTAAATAGGATGAATGATCCTTCTTTCAATAGCAACTATAATGCTCTTATCCATTTTATTGCTAACAACTTTGCCAATACGTGTTTTTCTTCTTCCTCTTTTAACTGCGCTGATAGGGTTTTCTCCGTTAACAGCAGGGCTGTTTACAGCAGAAGAAGTATCCGGTGTATTATTAACTTGTTCTAAATTTTCGTTCATTAGTTAATTATTTATCCTTTTTATCTGATAATTCTCTTTCTTTAAGAACTGTTTCAATTCTGGCAATAATTTTTTTTGTATTCTTTATGCCTTTAAAGTTCTCCAACTGACCCATTGATTTCTGAAACCTCAGATTTTCGAGACCTTCATTTTCTTCCTTAAGTCTGTTAATCAGGTCTACCGTAGAAAGCGTTTTAATTTCGTAGTATTTCATTATAAAAAAATATTGTGATTGCTTATTAAACTGTTAAATTTAACAGTAGTTATTCTGAATAATCGTGTCTTACTACAAACTTAGTTTTAACCGGAAGTTTGTGAGCAGCAAGTCTAATTGCATCTTCTGCAACTTTTTTAGTTACACCGCCAACTTCAAACATAATAGTCCCGGGTTTTACAACTGCTACCCAGTATTCCGGAGCACCTTTTCCTTTACCCATACGTGTTTCAAGAGGTTTTTTAGTGAACGGTTTATCGGGAAATATTCTTATCCATACTTTACCGTCACGCTTCATTTCTCTTGTAATGGCAACCCTTGCGGCTTCAATCTGCCGCTGAGTAATCCACGCCGGCTCCATAGCTTTGAGCCCAAAATTTCCGAAGGAAATTGTATAGCCGCGAGTTGCCTTTCCGGCTCTTCTCCCTCTGTGTGCTTTTCTGAACTTAACTCTTTTTGGCATTAATGCCATAGAAACACTCTCCTAAACAGAATAATTCTAAAATTCTTTTTAAATTATTTTCTTATCAGCTTATCGCCAATACAAATCCAAACTTTTACACCAATCTTTCCGTAAATAGTATGAGCTGCAAGACTTGCATAATCTATATTAGCCCGTAAGGTCTGCAGGGGAATTCTGCCATCTTTAAACTGTTCAGCCCTTGCAATTTCAGCACCATTAAGTCTGCCGCCAACATAAACTTTAATTCCTTCTGCACCCATTCTCATGCTTGATGCCATTGCAGTTTTAATTGCTCTGCGGTACGATACCCTGTTTGAAATCTGATTAGCAATTGTTTCAGCAACAAGATATGCATCTAATTCAGGTTTTTTTATTTCTGTTACAAGAACTTTAATATCTTTATTTGTAACTTTTTTTAATTCACCTTCAAGATGTGTAATTTCTTTACCGCTTTTACCTATTACATAACCGGGACGCGAAGTATGTATGGTAAGTGTAATTTTTTTGGGAGTTCTTTCAACCTCAATTTTTGAAATACCGGCATTATCAAATCTTTTTCTGATATATCCGCGTATCATATTATCTTCCATCAGTTTTGATGCAAAACTTTTATCGTCATACCAGCTTGAATCCCAGCCGTTAATGACCCCAACTCTAAAACCTACCGGATGTGTCTTTTGTCCCAAATAAATCTCCCTTTAACTATAAATATTGGTTTATATTTTTATTTACTTTCTTTTTCAGCAACAACAATTGTCAAATGATTAGAGCGTTTTCTAACTCTGTACGCTCTTCCCTGCGGAGCAGGAAGCATTCTTTTTAAAACAGGTCCGCCATTTACATAAACTGTTTTAACATAAACATCTTTTTCATCTATTCTGCCTGAATCAACCTTGTTTGTAAGGTTTGAAATTGCTGACCTTAATGTCATTTCAACTACTTTTGAGCCATGCTTAGGCGAAAAATGAAGAATGTTCAAAGCATCGTTTATAGCTTTTCCTCTTATGAGATCAACAACAAGTCTCATTTTTCTTGGTGAACTTTGAATATATCTTTTTACTGCTCTTGCTTCCATTATATTTACTTACCTGATATTATTTCTATTTCTCTAAATTAAATGTGATAATTTTTAACCGAATTATTTAATTCAGTCAGAATTATTTTTCGTCTTTTCTGTTGCCTGAGTGTGTCCTGAAGATTCTGGTTGGAGAGAACTCACCAAGTTTGTGACCAACCATATTTTCTGAAACAAAAACAGGGACAAATTTATTGCCGTTATGAACGGCAAAAGTATGACCAACAAAATCAGGTGTGATAGTTGTTGACCTTGACCATGTTTTTAATACTTTTTTCTGGTTAGCTTTATTTAGATCTTCAACTCTTTTTAAAAGTTTTGGGTCTATGAATGGTCCTTTTTTAAGTGATCTTGGCATTTATATAATACTCTCTATAATTCTTTATGTATATTATACTTTAAATTTATTTTTATTCTTACTTCAGATCAGTTATTTTCTTCTCTTAACTATGAATTTATTTGATCTGTTCTTTTTCTTTCTGGTTTTATAACCTTTTGCAGGCAAACCCCAAGGACTCACCGGATGCCCGCCGCCGGATGTTTTACCTTCACCGCCACCCATCGGGTGATCAATCGGGTTCATAGCAACACCTCTTACTTTAGGTCTTCTGCCAAGCCATCTTGATCTTCCCGCTTTTCCAAGCGAAAGATTTTCATGTTCAAGATTGCTGACAACACCAACAGTTGCTTTGCATAAGTTAAGAATCATTCTAACTTCGCCGGAAGGTAATTTTACCTGTGAATACTTTTCATCTTTAGCAACTACAATACAGCTGCTTCCGGCACTGCGTGCAAGCTGACCGCCTTTACCGGGTTTAAGCTCAACATTATGAATAAATGTTCCAAGCGGTATATTGGCAAGGGGTAATGTGTTTCCTGCAACTATATCGGCATCAACTCCTGAGGAAATAGTTGTACCGACTTTCAAATTATCGGGTGCGATGATATAAGTAATTTCACCATCTGAATATTTTACTAATGCAATTCTAGCAGAACGGTTTGGATCATATTCAATAGCTTCTACTTTTCCTTCAATGCCGGTCTTTTCTCTTTTAAAATCAACAACGCGGTACATTCTTTTATGTCCGCCGCCCCTGCGTCTTGAAGTAATTCTGCCGGTATTATTTCTTCCGCCTGATTTTTTTAAAGGTTTTAATAATGATTTTTCCGGTGTGCTCTTTGTAATTTCTTCAAATGAAGAAATTGTGTAGAACCTTGTTGCCGGTGTCATTGGTTTTAATTTTTTTAATGCCATTACAATATAATCCTGATCAGATTGTGTCTAATTTTTAAAAAATAACTGAAAATTGCAAAAAACGATTAAATTTTCTAGGTACAGAAGACAAATATAGCGGTTTTTTTAATTATTGTCAATGAAACGAAATATGGTAAACTGTAAAGTTAATTGTTTTAAATTAAAGCCGTTAGTCAGTTTAAATCCAAACAATAAAGCCCTCCGTTTACATAGGGATGCTTTAAAATTGCTGGTTTTAGAGCTGTTTCGCTATTTTACCAGAACCATCTTCTTCACATCCTTTTATCCATTAGCTTCCAATGAGTATAAATACATTCCGCTCGCCAGATTAGTGCCGTCAAACCTTACTTCATAGCTTCCTGCAAGTTTGTATTCGATTAAGTTGAATACCTCTTTGCCAAGTATATCATAAACCTTGATTGTAATATTTGTTTCATTTATTGCATTGATACCATAATGACAGCTTGGGTCATTGGAGATATTAAATGTATTGCCGGTTATGCTTCAAACGGAATTAGAAACTTCAATCGAAGCTGCTGCATCATTAAAAGTACAATTCCTTATATTCGTTTGTGAACCTGCTTCGTCAAGAACTATCCCCTGCCATATCTCACCTGAATTTATCGAAGTAAACGTGCAGCCGTCTGCATCAAGATATGCGCCATTTATAAATTCAATAGTGACACCTTCTCCTAACTGAACTATCGTGCCGGGTCCGGCTTTTAAGTAGCTGTCCTCACCATCGAATACAAGCGTACAGTTTTCCTCTACTGTCAGGATACCGCCGTCGAATATTTCTATTGAGCTTCCGTCCTCGACTGTCTGTGTAATTTCCTGGGGAGCATTAGCCGTATAACATGTCTGGGGATTATGAATAATATATTGCCCTCCGTTCTGATGGATGTTTAATGGAGCGTATATATGAGCATTACAGTTATGCAGCTCTGCACCTGTATTAATTTCAATCTTTGCATTTCCTTCACCTGAAATCTGTGAATTCGGAAACCAGTACATAGTTGAATTATTCTGCAAAGTGATAATTGAATTATACCCCATGTCAATCCATCCTTCTGCATCTACTTCCGCATCACAGTAATCCTGGAAATAAACGTGTGAGCGGGTACCGGCATCTGTTGAGGCTTCAAGCTGAAATGATGAGCCTGTTGTGATATAAAGGTCTGTGCCCTGATTATAATCAGTATATTTTTTAAACGTAAATGTGCGTTCCTGGTTATTTACACCCTTTGTTAGTTTAAGTGTTGCACCATTTGTTATTGTAATGGGTGGGAAAGACGGAAATTCAACACTCCATGGTACTAGAGAAGTGGTTACATTTTTTTCAATAGTTAAGTTAAGTGTAAATTTGCCACAATTATCATCAAAAAAATAATGGTTTTGCATGGGCCAAAATGGATAATTATAATCGCAATCTCTTCTGGGATCAAGTGGTATTACTCTATATGGATTGATAGTAAGTTCTGTGCCGAGATTGTACTTGAAGTTACCAAGATCCTGTTCCCATGTTTGACCAGTGCACCCCCGTATTCTTTCGTATAACTTTCTATCCTGGGGCACATCCTGAAAGTCAGTTTCTTGTGCACATTCACAGGTTCTCCAAAGATACTGGATTCTTGGATGGCCAGAAACTTCATTAGTAAAATGAATTAAAATGTCTGCAGGTTGCGATGTACATCCAAAATTTCTGTTTGAATTAGTATATCCCCAATCAAATTCAAGAGTAAAATAATCATCTGCAGGATGCGTCGCAGGATTATGACCATCCCACCAAAATTCGAATTTATATATACCGAAACCAATCGTACCTATTGTTGATTCAGGAGAACCGCCAACCTGGTCAAAATCTACATATTTTTCAATTCCACTAGGAATTGAAAACCATGTATTCTGAAATTCATTTATAGAAGTAATATAGCGTCTCTGGGGGTCATTGGGAGCATTGGGGCTCGTTTTTAGTAAATTATAATTCGCATAAGAAATACTATTTAAATTATCATTATTAAATATTGCACTTACAGGTATTATCCGAACCTGTATTTCTTCAGATGAAATATTTTTAATCCATATTTCGCCGCCACTTGAATAAACATTAGTAAAATGGAATAAAAGGGCTAATATACCAAATAAAATTTTCATAACTTCCTCCCAATTAAAATTATTATTTAATTAAACACATTTTTTTTGTTGAAATCGTATGACCATTAATAAGTAGAGTATAGAAATATATGCCTGAACTTAAATTAACAGCATCAAATCTAACAGAGTATTCATCCGGTAAATAGTAATTTTCAATTGTAGTACTTATTTTTCTACCTAAAATATCATATACTTCAACTTTTACTTTAGAAGCTTTGTTTATAGTGAATTTTATCAGAGTTTCAGAATTAAATGGATTGGGATAATTTTGAAATAAACTATAGTCACTTAATAAAATTGTGCTATTTGCTATTCCGATAGGGGGAGGAGGAGTTAATAAACTATCTACCCTTGCTAAATACGCATCAAAACCTGCCCAGCCACCTAAAATAATATCATTTACATTCGTACCCGGTACAATACAGGCCGAAAATACATGAGTAAAGCCACCAATAGGCTGAAGCGTTAAACTTCTTATAATATTTAAATTACTATCAGTAATTATTGCTTTGCTGTAATATGTACTTAAAATTGAGATTGCAAACCTATTTTCATTTAATTTAGCTATAGAAGGAGTAGCTTCAAAAATATTTGCATTAAAAATTTTAGTTGATACTGTATCTCCGGATAAATTTATTTTTGCCAGGTGTACTCTAAAACTATCTGTATTAGGAAATACGGCTGTGACGCCCACTGTCATATATTTATTACCAGCAGTAATAAAACCTCGCTCACTTGAATTATAACTCAAAATATATGTCTTATACCATTGAACAGCTCCAGTATCATTTATCTTCAGAATCATACTATTAGCAACCGATGAAACATACTTATCTCCTACAATAATATAGCCACCATCGATAGCCGTATCAATCTTGTAAAACCTTTCGTCTGTACTTGCAGGAAATGGCTTTTCCCATATTACATTGCCTGCTGTATCGATTTTAATAACATAACCGATTAATGTAACACCTGAAACTTTGCCGCTGCATAGAATAAAATTACCGTCATTTGTGAGCGATATATCATTAACACTGCCTGAGTTATAATTCCTATACCATACTACCATTCCGTTTTTATTTACTTTACATGCAAAAGAAGCACCGTCATATCCTGCAAATATACATCCTGAATCATTTGTAGGCACAATCGCGTACCCTTCACCACTATTCAGTACTCTGGTCCAGATAGTATCACCAAATTGGTTAATTTTGAGCAGATAGATTTTCCGCAGCGGAGTCGCAGTAAAACCAACCGCGAAAATATCAGTGCCTCCGGCAGTGCACATGTCAAAAACTTCATCAGAGCCATCCATTACAGGATGATAAAGCCTCTGCCATGTAATGCTCTGGGCAAAACAAGTTTGTATAATTAATAAGGTTTGTAAAGCTAAAAGTATGTTCAGTAATTTTCTCATTTTACTTCAATAAAATCATTTTTCTTGTATTTATAACTTTATCATTAACTAATAATTGATAAAAATAGATACCACTTGATAAGTCATTTGATTCAAAATTTATATAATGTTCACCCAGGTTATAATAACTATTCATAAGTATTCTCACTAATTTACCATTTATATCGAAAATTTTGAGTTCAATATTACCCGATTTTTTCAGAATAAACCGAATTTGAGTTACCGGATTAAATGGGTTAGGATAATTTTGGAATAACAAATATTCAGAAACAATAATATTTGTGTGGTTACTAATACCAATTGGCGGAGGAGGAATAAGAGAACTATCTAGTCTTACAGCATATGCTTCCTCATTGCCTGGTGTTAACGCTGTAATGCCAACAAGTATTATATCCCCTGGGATCGAGCTTTGAGCCTTTATCATTGATAAAGTCCATATATTTTCAGAACTTTGAAGAGTAATTTGATTTATAACATTAAAATTTGAATCCACTGAGTAAATTCGGGAAGCTTGGTTGTTTATATGAGCCGCATAATATTTATTGTCATTCTCTTTTAATAATGCAGGTCCATAAAATACATTACTGGTATTTATAAAGATTTTAGTAAAAATACTGTCTCCGTTAATACCAACCTTCAACAGATATAACTTATCATTACTCCACCCTGTTAATACATAGCCATTGTTTTTTGTCTGAATGCCGGAAACAATGTTGCTAGTATTTAGTTGGTATTCTTTTTCCCATTGTAACGCACCGGTATCATTTATTTTGGCAAAATAGGAATTCTCAGGACCGCCGGAAAAATTTTTCTTCTTTCCACCTACAACGTACCCTCCATCCAATGCCAATTCAACTCTTATTAAATCTAAAGTATAAGTTGCCGGATATATTTTTTCCCATAACAAATTTCCGTCTATATCAATCATACATGCATAACCATTATAATGCCCGTTAAAATAATTAGCTCCGCATAAAATATAATTTCCCTCTAATGTTTTTTTTATATCCTGAAAATTTATCGTATTGTATTGCCTTACCCATAAAGTATCCCCGTCGGAATTAATTCTACAGGCAAAAGCCTGACCTGTATATCCAGCAAATATACAGCCTCCGTCATTTACAGGAGCAACGGTATAGACTTCTCCGTCATTATAGGTTCTTGTCCATATTGTATCTCCGAATTCATTAATTTTTATTACATATCCATTACGGAAGAAAGGTGCGGTTAAACCTACTATATAATAATTATTATTATCAGCTTCGCAGATATCAAATGCTTCTTCATCGCCTCCAGCAGAGTAAGTTTTCTGCCAGTAAAACTGGCTGCTTAAACTTTGGCAAAAAATTGCACTAAAAATAAATATTAGTCCAAGTTTAGCTATTTTATAGGTTTTTAAGTTAAATATTCTCATAAGTTCTTTATTTAATAATTTTCTCACAGGAATCTATTAGTATTATCATAAAATAACACACAATTTGGCAAATTACAACTTCAAAACCTTTTTAAAGGATTACAGGATTAGCATGATATCAATAAAATAAATAAAAAATCAGGAAATCCTTAAATCAGGCAAATCATTTTTCAGAATTAATGATTATCATTACGGCTGGTTGTGGCTGTATTTTCAGGGTATATCTATAATATCTAAGTAATATCAACAGCTTCATAACAAATATAATACAGCTTTTAAGCCAAAACTATGACCAAAATCAAATAATCTTTTACCGTGAAATAATTAATTGTTTTGTAAGTTTTAATTTTAAAAGGCTTAAAGCAAAATTTGATTTAAAAAAATAAAATATATATTTTTTAATTGAATGTTCCGCAGTGGCAGCAGAGTACAGAGATTGGCTATGCTATTCATTAATATTACCTGTACAGACCTGCCGCTGGCACATCTCAATTAATGATAAGACTTCAATAGTCTTAAAGACTTTTGAAGTTCTCATTAATACAAAACCCCCTCTTTTCCTGACTGCTCCCGCAGTTCCACCTGCTTGGGGGAGATGTATTCCATAAACAAAACAAGGGGCTTGAAAGCCCCTCGTTGATGAAGATCAAATGTAATCCTGATACTTTTTTTCTATTTCACCAAAACCATTTTTTTTGTATCAATTTTATTATTATTTGCTATCAATGAATAGAAGTAAATACCGCTAGCCAGATTAGATGCATCATATTTATAGCTTACAGTCCCTGCATTCATTTCAATATCGTTAAATAATATATCTACTTCTCTGCCTAATATATCATATACTTTTAATGTTACTTTAGCAGTTTTTGGGATTGCAAATTTTATAGTAGTAACCGGATTAAACGGATTCGGAAAATTCTGTTCAAGTCTGTAGCTTTCGGGTATTTCATTATTCCAGGTAATTCCGCCAACTAATAGGTTATGTAGTTTGAAAACTCCAGCAGATGAGGCAACTGCATAAGCTGAATCATAACCTCTTGCATAAATACCATTTGTTGTAGAGCCTGCTGTATTTAATACTTCCCAAGAACTTCCGCCGTTTGATGTTCTGTATGTCAAACCTGATGAACCTGCAATAAATCCGGTATTTACATTTATAAAAGAAAGTGCATAAAGACTGCTCGTATATGGTACTGTAACAGTATCCCAATCGGTTCCTCCATTTGTAGTTTTTCTCACATTACCTGAGAGCCCGCAAAGATATCCTGTATTAGCATCAAACATCTGCACATCATATAACGATGAGGTAGTTCCTGGAGTTTGTGCAGTCCAGGTAGTGCCTCCATCAGTGGTTTTTCTAATACTGCCTGTTGTTCCAACAAACCAACCGGTATTTGCATCAAACATGTCAATGCTGTACAAAGTATTTGTAACACCCGAAGTTTGAAGTACCCAATTAGCTCCGGAATCAGTTGTTTTAAATATCCTGCCTGTCGAGCCGGAAGTCCATCCTGTGCTGGTATTAATAAAATCAATGCCATACAATGTAGTAGAAGTAGGATAAATTTTTGTAGTATCCCAATTTAATCCTCCGTTCGTTGTTTTTGCAAGCATACTGGTTGAGCCGCAAACATAACCTGTATTAGAAGTAAGCATTTTTATACCATAACATGTAAAAGTTACATTAGTTGAAGCCGTAAAATTCCAGTTCATACCTCCGTTGGAAGAAATAATTATGGGGACTGGTGCAACTGAGCCAACAGCTATAACTTTCCCATTCATATTTTCACACCATACATCATTTAATGTGCCTGCATAACCAAGATAATTGTGTGCAACCCAATTAGTACCGCTGTTTGTTGAAGTATTAATTAGTCCAAAAGCGCCACCGGTTACCATACTGCTTCCATTTCTATCTAAACTATATTGTGTTGAAATATAAACTTGGTTTGCCGCTATTTGAACTGAGTCCCAGGTTGAACCGTTATCTGTACTCTTGAATGCATATATTGCGTTTCCGCTTGCATATAGAGTGTTTACGGAAGTAATATATGAAAGTTCATAAAAGGTGGTTGATGGCAAGCCCGTACTTGTTTGGGTCCAGTTTGTACCCCCATTTGTAGTTACTCTAATTGCTGTTGATGTTCCGCATACCCATCCTGTATTAACATCCTTAAAGCAGACATCGTATAATGTAGAACTTGAACCGGTAGAAACAGTTAACCAGTTTGTACCACCGTTTGTGGTATATCTTAAATTTGCAGAAGAAGAAGTTGCATAAATATGGTTTACATCGTAAGCATAAATATTATATAAACTTGTAGAAGACCCGGTTGAAATTGCAGTCCAATTTAAACCTGCATTCGTTGTTTTTAAAATATCCCCGCTGGTTGATGTGCACATAAATCCTGTAGTAGTATTTATAAAATGCATACCATAAAGTGTAGCGGTTACACCGGTTGAAATAGTATCCCACGAAGTACCGCCATTTGTTGTTCTGCTTACTTTCCCACTTTCACCGCATGCAAGTCCTGTATTCTGATCAAAGAACCAGCCGCTGTAAATAAACCATTGGTTATCTAGCTGTTGCCCAAAAACTTTGTGGGTAATAAACCAGTTTGAACCCGAATTTGTTGTTTTAATAAATGTACCTGCATAACCAAGTGCATAATAGGTGGTTGCATTAAAAGTTTTAACGTATCTTAATGTATTTCCCTGAGGAGTTGGGTGAACCCATTTCCAAGGTTGATCTGCTTGTGCAAAACCATTGTAATTAATACAAAGCATTAAAACAAAAGTAAATAACAATTTCAGTAAATTGCCCTTCATAATTAGCTCCTTTTATGGATTATAAAAAATATTTAAATTGAACTAATAAATATATATTGTTATTTATCTTACAACAAGGGTAATAAATTCCTACAAATAATTTATATCTTATTATTTAACAGGATTTTAGAAATCTCTTAATTTTTAAATTTAAAATAAACCTATGTAAATCAAATTGATTTTTTAAAAAAATACTTGATTTAAATAAATTGATTCCAAAGTTATTAGCTTATAACACTAAATAACATTTTGAGGGAAAATTGGAAGATTTAAAATGTAAATTGATCTTTTTTTATCCAGAAAGTTAATCCAAAGTTGAATTTAAATTTTATTTACTGTTGAATAAAAATTTTCCCGCATCATTAACGGTAACCTTGACATTCTCTCCGGGGAGAATTTCACCTGATATAATCTTTTCAGATAAAATATTGGTAATATGGTTTTGGATTGTTCTTTTTAATGGTCTGGCTCCAAAAGTTATATCATATCCAATCTTTGCAAGCCAGTCTTTAGCATCATCAGTTATTGAAAGATTAATTTCATTGTTTTTCAATAACATTCTGATGATTCCATTTAATTGTATATCAACAATTTTTCTAAGCTCATCACTCATAAGAGGTTTAAACATTACAACTTCATCAATTCTGTTCAGTATTTCAGGTCTAATTTTCTGCCTTAAAAGTTCAAAAAGTTTAATCCGCAGATTGTTTAAGACTTCATCTTTATTAGTATCAGTTAATTCAAGCAATTCATCCTGAATAATATGTGAACCAAGATTTGAAGTCATAATAACAATTGTATTTTTAAAATTGTCAGTTCTGCCCTGTGAATCAGTTAAAATGCCGTCATCAAGAAGCTGCAAAAGAATATTAAATACATCAGGGTGAGCTTTTTCTATTTCATCAAGCAAAACAACGCTGTACGGTTTTCTTCGTACTGCTTCAGTTAACTGTCCCCCTTCTTCATATCCTACATATCCCGGGGGAGCACCAATAAGTCTGCTAACCGAAAATTTTTCCATATATTCACTCATATCAATTCTAATCAGGTTATGTTCATCATCAAAAAGAAATTCAGCAAGAGCTTTTGCAAGCTCAGTTTTACCAACCCCGGTTGTCCCTAAGAAGATGAAAGAACCAATCGGACGGTTTATATCCTGCAGTCCTGCACGGCTTCTTCTGATTGCATTTGCTACGGCACTAATTGCTTCATCTTGTCCAACAACTCTGTTATGCAGATTCTCTTCTATATGAAGAAGTTTTTCGCGTTCGCTCTCAAGCATTTTTGAAAGCGGTATACCTGTCCACTTGGAAACAATCTCAGCAATATCTTCTGAATCAACTTCTTCTTTCAGCATTTTAGTTGTTTTCTGCAGATCATTTAGTTTTGCGGAGTTTTCATCAAGTTTCTTTTGAAGTTCAATCATTTTTCCGTATCTAATTTCTGCAACCTTTGCAAGATCACCTTGTCTTTCAAAATTATCTGCATCTGTTTTTAATTTATCAAGCTCTTCCTTCATATTCCGGATACCTGAAATCATATCTTTTTCCAGCAGCCAATGAGCTTTAAGTTCATCTCTTTGTACACTGAGTTCTGAAATTTCTTTTTCAATTGCTTCTAATCTTTTTGCAGTTGGATTTTCTTTTTTTGTTTTAGCCATTTTCAATAAAAATTCAAAACAGGTTCAAATATAACGTTATTTTATACAAAGATAATAATAAGCAAACATCTTTGAAATGAATAGAATATTATCCCTTGCTTGTATATATTTGCTGTTTATGAGCAAGATAAAAAGTACAAAAATTACATCCAAAAGCCATGAATCAGTATTAAATATTCCGTATAGCGAATATTCATTTGAAGCAAAATATTCAAAATACCTTTGGCTTATAATACCTGTTTTAACTATACTATATTATTCATACCGAAAGATTGCTGTCGGATTCTATCAGGATGATGAAGTTGCGCAGTATATCAATATGCTCAATTTTTGGCATGACCCATGGGTAATATTAGGAAACGGACCAAAACCCGGGTACAAAATATTTATGGTAATTCCAGCCCTTATTAGTTATGATGCTGTTTTAATCTTTAATTCTTTTATTGCAGCATCAACTGTATATCTCACTTATTTAATGATACGAACATATAAGGTTAGCTTTGCAATTGTTGGGGCACTGCTTCTTGCAGCACAGCCCCTATTTGTTAATCTTTCATTCAGGTCATATTCAGAAATTTTTACAGCATTATGTTTTGTAGTTTTTTTACTTCTATTTAAAAAAGAAAAATATATTTTAAGTTCACTTCTTTTGGGATACATCTACACTATAAGACAGGAAATTGCACTGGTGCTTATAATTTTTACTGTAATTTATCTGTTTAAAAAGCAATATTACTATGCTGCATTGCTTTTTGTGTTCCCCATATTATATAATTTACTCGGCTGGATAAAAACCGGAGATATGTTTTTTGTACTTTCGGAAATGCGTTCTGTTGCAGGACTAAATTACAAATCTCAGGGTCTGCTTCATTACTTAAAAGTTTATATATTTATAGTAGGACCGGT
>WBZR01001244.1_pt1 | contig 33298 bp, 23 predicted proteins | sample 5204231 | NCBI WGS metagenome assembly WBZR01 (sample SAMN12412403, study PRJNA552823) | activated sludge metagenome | isolation source: activated sludge from anammox sidestream of wastewater treatment plant... | place: USA: Virginia | collected 2017-08 | reverse complement strand
AGCTGGACAGGCCGTTGATCAGCATCGCCTTGGGCCCCTTGTGGCTGAGGAAGGGCGTGGCATTGGGTTCGAGGCCGCGCTGTTTCCAGTAGTTGAGCGGGGTGCGAGCAAGCAGCTCGATCAGGCGATCGGGGATGAAGCCACCGCCGTTGTAGCGGTCGTCGATGATGAGGGCATCCTTGTCGTGCCAGGCGACCAGGCCGCGGAACAGTTCGCGACTGCCCTCGACCGCGGTGTTGGGCAGGTGGATGTAGCCGATGCGGCCGTTCGACAACTGCTCAACCAAGCGGCGACGGCTCTCGACCCAATCGAGGTAGCGCAGTTCCTGCTCGCTGACGAGCGTGCGCACCAACACTTCGCGCGCACCGGACTCCTGCGCCAGCGCATTCACCCGCAGGCTGACCAGGCGGTCGCCCTTGTTTTCGAGCAGGCGATAGACGTTGTCCACGCCCCTGGTCGAAACATTGTCGATGGCGAGAATGAATTCACCCTCGCGCACGTTCACGCCCGCTTCGGTCAGGGGCGAGCGGGTTCGGGCATTCCAGTTCGCACCGGGGAAGATGCGTGCGATCCTGACGTAGCCGCTCGGGTCGGCGACGAGTTCGGCACCGAGCAGGCCGCCGGGCTTGCGTTCGATCCGCGGCTGGTCGCCGGCCTCGACATAGATGTGGCCGGAATTCATCTCCCCGGCGAGTTCCTGCAGCACATGATCGAGATCGGCACGGCTGCGCGCGCCAGTCACCAGCGGCTGGTAGAGCGTGCGAACCGCGTTCCAGTCCTGGCCGTGCATGCCCGGGTCGTAAAACCAGTCGCGCAGGATGCGCCAGGCATCGACATACATCTGCTGCCATTCGCGCGCCGGCTCGATGCGCAGGTCCATGTGCCCGAGGGCGAGCGTGCCCTTGGCGAAGTCGGCACCGGGTTTGGCCTCGATGATGGCGAACTCCTTGCCGCTGCGCGCCAGCAGCTTCCGGCCATCGGCGGCGAGCACATAGGCATCGGCATCGGTGACGGTTTCCAGCTTCGCGTCGGGCTTGAGCGAGAGGAACTGCAGGCGGCTCTTGCCCTCGCCATCGTTGTCATCGGCAGGGGCCAGCACGAACACACCCTCGGCGTTGGCCGAGAGCGACTGGTAGCTGCCGGCCGGCGCGACCAGCGCGATGGTGCGCTGGTCGAAGCCGGGCACGTCGATGCCGATCCGCGCCGGCGCCTTGGCCGTGCCCTTGTCGTCCTTGTCGCCATCCTTGTCCGTCGCCGGCTCGCCGACCTCGTCGCTGCGGGCGCGATACACGGGTGGACCGTCGGCGGCGAGGGTCGCCGCATAGATGCGCGTGGCATTGCGGTAGAGCCAGTTGAACTCGTAGGCCGAGAAGGCGAGGGTGTAGTCGCGGTCGGAGAGGAAATACAGGTAGCGACCCTGTGGATCGAAGGCCGGACTCATTGCGCTCGTGGTCGCGGCGCTCAGTTGTCGGGTGACACCGGTGTCGAGGGCGTGCAGCCAGAGCGTGCCATTGCCGTTGGCCGCCTGCTTGACGTACACCAGCCAGCGACTGTCGGGCGCGAAGACGTACTGGGTGATGTCGGCGTACTGGCCGACATCGACATCGCTGGTCGCGCCGCTCGCGACATCGACCAGGCGCAGGCGCTGGCGCTTGTCGGCGTAGGCGAGTTTTTTCGAGTCCGGCGACCAGACCGGGGTGAAGCGCCAGATGTCGCCATCGCGGGTGAGCTGGCGCGGCGCGCTGCGGCCGTCCTGGGCCTGGACCCAGATTTCGTACTCGCCGCTGGCATCGGAAAGATAGGCAATGGAGCGGCCATCGGGCGACCAACTCACGCTGTGCTCGCGCGCATCGGGTGTGCGCGTGATGTTGCGTGGCTCGCCGTCCTTGACCGGCACGGTGAAGACCTCGCCGCGCGCGCCGAAGACGGCACGCTCGCCCGCCGGGGCGAGATCGAAGGATTCGATGAAATCGCCCGCCTTGACGAAGCGTGGCTGGGTCTCGGGCGCATCCGAGGCGATCCGGATCGGCACTTCGGCGGCCTCGCCCGAGGCCGGGTCGAAGCGCCAGATCGTGCCGCCCTTCTCGAACACGATCTGATCGTCGCCGGCGCTCGGCCAGAGCACGTCGTAATCATCGAAATCGGTGAGCTTGCGCGGCTCGCCGCCCTGCGGGGAAACCGCCCACAGATTGAGCCTGGTGTCGCTGCGGTCGGAGACGAAGTACACCGTCTCGCCCAGCCACATCGGTTGCTGGTTGGTCGCCCGATCGGCGGTCAACTGCTGCGAGGTGTTGGCTGCGAGATCGTAGATCCACACATCCTGCGCGCGCCCGCCACGGTAGCGCTTCCAGGTGCGGAACTCGCGTTCGATCGGGGTATAGACGAGCTTGGTGCCGTCGGGGCTGAGCATGCCACCACCGATCTCCGGCACCGCCAGCGGGGTTTCGAGGCCGCCTGCGACCGGCACGAGGTAGGGTCGACCGCCGCGCTCGTCGAACGGCAGGCGATTCATCCGCACCACGATGTTGCGTCCGTCCGGAGTCCAGTCGAGCACGCGGTAATCGGTGCCGCCGCGCGGTGGCATCGGGCCGACATCGGTGTACCAGGTGAGCTGGCGCGGCTCGCCGCCGGTCGCGGGCATCACGAATACCTGCCTTGTGCCGTTGTACTCGGCCGAGAACGCGATCTGGCTGCCATCGGGCGAGAACTTCGGATACAGCTCCTCGCCCGGATGCGAGGTCAGGCGGAACGCGGTGCCGCCATGGGCGCCGACGCTGTAGAGATCGCCGGCATGGACGAAGACGATGCGGCCGTTCTGGATGTCCGGCTGGCGCAGGATGCGGGCCTCGTCGGCGCTTGCCATGGTGCTGGCGAACACGCCGCAGAGCAGGAGGGACAGGAGCGACTTCATCGGAAATTCCCGGGACACGGTGGAACCTCGAAGTATGCCGCAGGCGCGGGCCGTGGCCACTGCCATTGGTTGACCGGGATGCACGGGCTTTGCCGCTACACTCCCGGCCCTGTCTTGCTGCACGGGAACTCCGACCATGCGCCACCTGCTCCTTGCCCTGCCGTTCGCCCTGCTGTCGCTGCCGGCGCGGGCCACCGAACCCCTGACGCTGGAACAGATCATGGCCGAGCCGGACTGGATCGGCGCACCGGTCGAAGCTCCATTCTGGGCACTGGATGGCAGCCGCGTGTACTTCTCGCAAAAGCGCGCCGGCAGCCCGCTGCGCGAGCTTGAGGCCATCGTTCTCGCCGACGGCAGCCAGCAGACCGTGAGCGACGCGGCGCGCGCGACGCTGGATGCCCCGGCGCCGGTCTACGATGCGGCGCGCAACCGAGCGCTCTTCCTGCGCGATGGCGACCTGTTCCTGCGCGAACTGGGCAGCGGTGCGCTGGTGCAGCTCACGCGCAGTGGCAACCTCACCACGCCGCCGCGGTTTTCCGCCGATGACCAGGCGGCGTTGTATCGGATCGAAAACGACTGGTTCGGCATCGACCTGCACACGCGCCTGGTTTCGCGCATCGCCGAACTCAAGGCGGACACGGATCCCGATGCCACGCCCAAACCCGATGCCCAGCGCGATCGCCAGCTCGAACTGATCGCGACCCTGGCCCGGCGCAAGGCCGACGCCACGGCCCGGCGCGCGCGCGACCAAGCCCTGCGGGCCGCCGACCCGAGTCGCCCGGCTGCGACCTTCCATCTGGGCGAGGACGTGCGCATCGTCGACTCCAGCCTGAGCCCGGATGGACGCTGGCTGCTGGTCGTCACCGAGGACGCCAGGCACGAGGCTGGCCGTGCCGGCAAGATGCCGGTGTACGTGACCGAATCGGGCTACGAGGAAGTCGAGGACGTGCGCACCCGCGTCGGCCTGAACCCACCGGCCGGACAACAGGTGCGCCTGCTCGACCTTGCCAGCCACGCAATCCACGAACTCGCGCTTGATCCACTGCCCGGCATCGCCAGTGACCCGCTGGCGGCGATGCGCAAGGCCGCGGGCAAACCCGCGCTCGAAGGCAACCGTGCGGTGCGCGTCGAGTCGATCGTGTTCACCGCCGATGGCCGTCGCGCCGCGCTGGAGTTTCGAGCAGTCGACAACAAGGATCGCTGGATCGCCGCGGTGCAGGCCGGCACGACCACGCTGCGGCCGCTGCACCGGCTCACCGATCCGGCCTGGATCAACTGGAACTTCAACGAATTCGGCTGGCTGAAGGACAACCGCACGCTCTGGCTGCTGTCGGAGGAATCGGGCTACTCGCACCTCTACACGGTCGCCGAGGGCGGCACGCCGAAGGCGCTGGCGCTGGGTGCGTGGGAGGCCTCCTCGCCGCAACTCTCTGCCGATGGCACGCGCTTTCTCTTCCTCTGCAACCGCGCCTGGCCGGGCGACTACGAGGTTTGTGCACAGGACGCCGGCGGTGGCCCGGTGCAGGAACTGACCGCGCTCGATGGCGTCGAGGGTTTCGAATCCTCACCCGATGGCAGCACGCTGCTGCTGCGCTATTCCACCAGCTATCTGCCGACCCAGCTCGCACTGGTGCCGGCCACGGGCGGCGAGGCGCGCATCCTGACCGACACCCGCAGCGCGGCGTTCAAGGCCATCGCCTGGACCGCACCGCGCTTCGAACCGGTGCCATCAAGCCATGCCAAGGCGCCGATCTGGGCCAAGTTCTATCGCCCCGAAACCCTCGAACCGGGCAGGACCTATCCGATCGTGCTGTTCGTGCACGGCGCCGGTTACACCCAGAACACCCATGCGCGCCATCCCTACTACTTCCGCGAGCAGATGTTCCACAACCTGCTGGTGCAGCAGGGCTACCTCGTGCTCGACCTGGACTACCGCGCCTCGGAAGGCTATGGCCGCGATTGGCGCAGCGCGATCTATCAGCGCTTCGGCGAACCGGAGCTGGAGGATCTGATCGACGGGGTGAACTGGCTGGTGGCGACCCAGCAGGGTGACCGCACGCGCGTCGGCGTCTATGGCGGCTCCTACGGTGGCTTCATGACCCTGGTGGCGATGTTCAAGGCGCCCGAGGTGTTCCGCGCCGGCGCCGCGCTGCGCCCGGTCAGTGACTGGGGTCAATACAACCACGAATACACCGCCAACATCCTCGACACCCCGGAACTCGATCCCGAGGGCTACCGCCGCGGCTCGCCGATCTACTTCGCTGAGGGCCTGAAGGGCGATCTCCTGATCGCGCACGGAATGATGGACGACAACGTCTTCTACCAGGACTCGGTCCGCCTCGCCCAGCGCCTGATCGAGTTGAAAAAGGAACGCTGGGAACTGGCCAGCTATCCGCTGGAACGCCACGCCTTCGTCGAGGCCGACGCCTGGCTGGACGAATATCGCCGCATCCACGCCCTGTTCGAGCGCACCCTGAAGAAGTAACGCTGCGCCGTCGTTTCAGCCGAAGCGCGCGCGCACCTCGGCCCGGCGCGGAATCGCCAGCGCCGCGCCCGGGGTTTCGGTCGCCAGGCCGGCGACGCGATTGGCCTGCACGATCGCGGTGCGAAATGGTGCCTCGCCAAGTGTCGCAAGACCGGCAGCGAGGCTGCCCGTGAAGGCGTCGCCGGCGCCGGTCGTATCGCGCACCTGTACCGCTTCGGCCGGCACCCGATAGCAGGCTGCGACATCGGCCCAGCGTGCCGACTCGGCGTGCGAGACGAAGGCGCCGGCGCGCCCCAGGGTGATGACCACGCTCGCCACCCCGAGCCGGCGCGCAAGCGCGTGCAACTCGGCATCCGACCGCTCGGCGAGGGTGTCGGGATCGAGCCGGATGTCGGCGCAGCGCGCGAGCAGATGGGCGAATTCGGTCTCGTTCGGGGTGAGGAGGTCGACCAGCGGCAGCAACGCGCCATCCTCGCCAGCCAATGGCGGGGCCGGATTGAGCAGGGTCGCGGCACCCTCGGCGCGTGCCAGTTCCAGCGCCCGGCGCGTGGCCGACGCTGCGACCTCGTGCTGGACCACGACCACGGTGGCCGCGGCGAACGCATCGGCCTGGGCCTCGACGTGCGCGGTGGTGAGTTCGAGATTGGCACCCGAGCCGACCACGATCAGGTTCTGGCCCCTGGCATCGAGCACGATCGCGGCATTGCCGCTGGCGACGCCCGCGCACCACTGCCAGCGCGCGTCGATGCCTTCACTGGCGGCGAGCTTCGCCGCCTCGGCGCCGATCGCATCACGTCCGAGCGCGGCGATGAAGCAGACTCTCGCGCCCTGGCGTGCGGCGGCGATGGCCTGGTTCGAGCCCTTGCCGCCCGGGCCGGTGGCAAAGCTCCCCAGTCGCGTCTCGCCGGGCACCGGGAAGCTGTCGGTACGCCAGATGAAATCCTGGTTGTACGAGCCGACGACGACGACCGTCCCGGCCATTTCAGGCCCCGATCGAATGGTGGTCGAGCGCATCCATGCGGGTGATCGTCTCGCGCTCGTGCTTGTGCCGGAACAGGAGCGCGAACAGCACCGCGATCAGCGCCGAATAGCCGGCGAAACTCAGCCAGATGCCGTGCCAGTCGAGCACGCCATCGGCACCGGTGAAGAAGCGGTCGATGACGATGCCGCTGATCGAGCTGCCGAGGATCGCGCCGATGCCATTGGTCATCAGCATGAACAGGCCCTGGGCGCTGGCGCGGATGCGGGCGTCGGCCTGACTCTCGACGAAGAGCGAGCCGGAGATGTTGAAGAAGTCAAACGCCATGCCGTAGATGATGTTGGAGAGGATGATCATCCACAGCAGCGCGCCCGGGTCGCCGTAGGCAAACAGACCGAAGCGCAACACCCAGGCGAACATGCTCATCAGCATCACGGTCTTGATGCCATAGCGCTTGAGGAAGAACGGAATCGCGAGGATCAGCAGGGTCTCGGAGATCTGCGAGATCGACATCGTGATCGCCGGATAGCGCACCGCGATCGCGTCCTTGAATGCATCGAGTTTGGCAAAATCGTGCAGGAAGGTGTCGCCGTAGGCATTGGTCAACTGCAGCGAGGCACCGAGGAACATCGCGAAGATGAAGAACACCGCCATCTTGTAGTTCTTCAGCAGGCCGAACGAGCGCAGCCCGAGTGAATCGATCAGCGACTCGTGCTGGGTATCACGCGGCGGACAGGGCGGCAGACTGAAGGCATACAGGCCGAGACAGATGGCGGCGACACCGGCGACCTGGAACTGCAGCGCGGAAACTTCGAGCCTGGTCAGGCTGATCAACCACATCGCGGCGATGAAGCCGATCGTGCCCCAGACCCGGATCGGCGGATAGGCCACCACGATGTCCAGGCCCTCGCGCTTGAGCGCGTTGTAGGCGACGGTGATCGAGAGCGAGATCGTCGGCATGTAGAAGCACATGTTCACCAGCATCACCCAGAACAGGGTACGCGGGTCGTCGATCGTCGGCACGACGAAGAGCATCGCCGCACCGCACAGGTGGAGGATGCCGTAGAGGCGCTCGGCGTTGATCCACTTGTCGGCCACGATGCCCATCAGCGAGGGCATGAAGAGCGAGGCGATGCCCATGGTCGAGAAGATCGCGCCGAACTCGGTGCCCGACCACTGCCGGGTCTGGAACCAGTAGGCGCCGATCGTGATCAGCCACGAGCCCCACACGAAAAACTGCAGGAAGTTCATCACCACCAGCCGGAACTTCAACCCCATCGTCTTCACCCTTGCGCGTCATCGTCCAGTGCGAGCGGCGCAGCGTACGGGGCCAGCGCTGCGCGGCGCAAGCTGCGTTGCAATGGGATCTGCCGGCACCGGTACCGGTCGCGCTTACAATTGGCCCGGCGCGCCGGCACACGGACGCGACTCGACATGGGGATGGCGATGGCAACCGAAGCGGACCTGGACGCGCAACGCAAGGCCTTCGCCTTGCTGCGCGCGGCGCTGGAAATAGAGACCGGTTCGCGCGAGGAATGGATCGAGCGGCACTGCGGCGATGATCCGGCCCTGGCCGATGCGGTGCGACGCCTGCTCGCCGGCCAGCCGCAGGGCCTGCTCGACGAGGATGCCCGCGCGGTCGCGGCACGGCTCGTGGCGCAAGACGAGGAAGAACCCTTCCTGCCGCCCGGCAGCCGCATCGGCGAATGGACCGTGCTGGCGGCGCTGGCGCACGGTGGCATGGGCTCGGTGCATCTGGCCGAGCGCAGCGGCGACGGCTTCCGCCAGCGCGGCGCGCTCAAGCTGATCAAGCGCGGCATGGATTCCAGTGCCGTGCTGGCGCGTTTCCGGCGCGAGCGCCAGATCCTCTCGCGCCTCGAACATCCGCACATCGCGCGCTTGCTCGACGGCGGCATGAGCGCCGATGGTCGGCCCTGGTTCGTGATGGAGTACGTCGAGGGCCTGAACCTGCGCCAGTGGCTGGTGGCGGAGGAGCCCGGCCTCGATCGTCGCATCGAGGTCTTCCTGCAACTGGGTGCGGCACTCGCGCATGCGCACCAGCACCTGGTCGTGCATCGCGACATCAAGCCGGAAAACGTCATGGTCGGCCCCGATGGCAATGCCCGCCTGCTCGATTTCGGCATCGCAAAATTGCTCGAAGACGACGCCACCGACGCCACCCGCACGCGCGAACGCTTCGTCTCGCGCGCCTACGCCGCACCCGAGCAGATCGAGGGCGAGGACGCGACCACCGCGACCGACGTGTATCAGCTTGGCGTGCTGCTGTTCGAGATGCTCACCGGCGCGCGCTTCGATCGCGGCCACACCCAGACCTCCGGTTCGAGTTGGTTGACCCGAGCCACACCGCTCGATGGCGATCGCACGCGCCGCCGGATTCCCGCGGCGCGCCTGCGCGGCGACGCCGGGATCATCGTGGCGCGTGCGATCGATGCCGATCCGGGCCGGCGCTACGCCACGATCGAGGCCTTCTGCGCCGACGTGCGGGCCTGGCGCGAGGGCCGACCGATCACGGCGCGGCCCGACACCTTCGGCTATCGCCTGCGGCGCTTCGTCGGACGCCACCGGGCCGCGAGCGCGGCCGTCCTCGTCGCGCTCGGTGCGATCCTTGCCGGCTCGTCACTCGCCTTCTGGCAGGCGCGCAAGGCAGCCGAGGAAGCGCGCGTCGCACGCGCCGCGCAGGCCTTCCTCAGCAGCGTGTTCGAGGCCTCGGCACCGGATGCGGCAGCGGGCGAACGCGTCACCGCTCGCGAACTGCTCGATCGTGCCAGCCAGCGCATCGACGGCGAACTCGCCGACCAGCCGCGTCTGCGCGGCGAGATGCAGCTCACCCTCGGGCGCCTGTATGCCCAGCTTGGTCAGTACCCGCAGGCCGCCACCCTGCTCACTGCGGCGCGCGCCACACTTGCCACGGGCGATGGCGCGACATGGGCCGGCCTCGAACTGGCGGGCGTGCTGCGCGAGCTGGATCAACTGGATGAGGCCGCCGCCCTGATCGAACCGGTACTGGACACACGCGATCTTGCCCTGCAGGGCCGCGCCCGGATCGAGCGTGCCCTCGTGCAGGAAGCGCAGGGCCGGATGGACGCGGCCCTGACCGATGCACGCACGGCGTTGCGCATCGACCTGGCGCGCGGCACGACGGCGCGCGCCGAGCAGGCACGCGATCGCCAGACCGAGGCTCTGCTGCTGGCGCGCAACGCCCGTTTCGACGAGGCCGCCACGGCCTTCGACCAGGCCATCGCGATCGCCAGTGCGGTACACGGCGATCGCGATACCCGCGTCGCGCAGATGCGCAACGATTACGCCGTTGCGCTCGTCGGTCAGGGCCGGGCGAGTGCGGCCGAAGCTCAATTGCGCATGGCACTGGAGGTGCGGCGCGAGCGTCTGGGCAACGACCATCCGGCGGTCGCGGAAACCCTCCAGGTGCTTGGCGGCAGCCTGCGCCAGCAGGCGCGCCTGGATGACGCCGATGCGGCGCTGGAAGAGGCGCTGCGAATCCAGCGCCAGGTCTTCGGCGAGCGTCATCCGGTCGTCGCGAACACGCTCAATTCACTCGGCATGCTGGAATTCGCGCGTCGCCATCCGGCCGAAGCCGAGGCCCGCTTCCGCGAGGCGCTGTCGATCTGGAACGCACTGGATCAGGGCGATACGCCCGGGGCCGCGACCACGGCCAACAATCTTGCCAGCGTGTTGCTCCAGAGCGGGCGCTACGACGAGGCCGAGCCGCTCTCGCAACACGCCCTCGATGTGCACCTGAAGCTCCTTGGTGAACACCATCCGGTAGTGATGAGCGATCTCAATTCGCTCGCCCAGCTCGAACTGCGCCGCGGCAAGCTCGCCCGTGCCCTCGCTTATTCGGAACGTGCCATCGCGATCGTCGATGCCGGCGCCGTTGCGGCACGCGAGGGTGCCTACGTGCGTCTGGCATGGGCCAACCTGCTCGCGCACGCGGCACGCTCCGACGAAGCCCTGACGCAGATCGACAAGGTGATCGCCGCACTCGGCGCGATCGATGCCAACGAGCCACGCCTGACCCTCGCCTCGGCGGTGCGCGCCGACGCCCTGCTCGGGCTGCAACGTTTCGACGAGGCCGAAGCATTGGCGCGCGAGGTGCTTGCCCGCCGCAAACAGGCCGAACCATCCGATCCCGCCAGCATTGCACTGGCACATGCGCTGCTGGCACGCATTGCCCGCGCCCGCCACGACCTCGTCGGCGAACGCCGCGAGCGCGCCGACGTGCAGGCACAACTGACCCGCATCGCGCACCCCGACGCTTTTCTCCTGGACGAAATTGAACGCCCCTGATGCCACCCGTGGCTTTGGTCACGCGCCCGTGGCGCGCGGCTTTGCTAGGCTGGCCGTTTCCCCTGCACGAAGGTTGCAACCGATGAGACATCCGCTCGCGCTGGCACTGGCCACCACCCTCCTCGCGCTGACGGCCTGTGCGCCCGAGGCTCCGACCGATCCTGCCGCACGCCCGGACGCGACGGCCACTGTCGCCGTGCCGACGGCGACCGCCGACAACCCGCTGCTCGTGCCAAGCCCGTTGCCCTTCCAGTATCCGCCGTTTGATCGCATCACCGATGCGGACTTCGCTCCGGCGTTCGATCAGGGCATGGCCGAACAACTGCGCGAGGTTGCAGCAATCGCCAACAATCCGGAGCCTGCGAGCTTCGAGAACACGCTGGTGGCGCTGGAGCGCAGTGGCCAACTGCTGCTGCGTACCGGCACGATCTTCATGAGTCTGGTCGGAGTCGACACCAACGACGCGCGCAAGGCGCTGCAGGCCGAATACGCGCCGCGCCTGGCCGCGCATCAGGATGCGATCTACCTCGATGGCGCGTTGTTCGAGCGCATCGAGACGCTCTACCGCAATCGCGAAAAGCTCGACCTGGACGCCGAGAGCCTGCGCCTTTTGGAGCGCTATCGCAGCGACTTCGTGCGCGCCGGCGCACAACTGGACGACACGCACAAGGCCCGCCTGCGCGAGATCAACGGCGAGCTGGCAAGTCTTGCCACACGCTTCAGCCAGAACGTGCTGGCCGAGGTCAACGACTCGGCCGTGGTGGTCGATGAGCGTTCTGCACTGGAAGGACTGTCGGAAGCGGCCATCGCCGCCGCCGCACAGGCCGCGAAGCAACGTGGACTGGAGGGCACGTACGTCATCGCATTGCAGAACACCACCGGACAACCGCCGCTGACCCATCTTGCCAACCGCGCCCTGCGCCAGCGCGTGCACGAGGCTTCGGTCGCGCGCGGCAGCCGTGGCAACGCCTGGGACAACACCGGCATCACCGCGCAGATCATGAAGCTGCGGCTGGAGCGGGCGCAGCTTCTGGGCTACCCGGACTTCGCCAGCTACGTGCTGGAAATCCAGACCGCGCGCACCGAGCAGGCGGTCAACGCGATGCTCGGCCAGCTCGCTCCCGCCGCAGTCGCCAATGCGCAACGCGAGGCCGGCGAACTGCAGGCCCTGATCGACGCCGAACAAAAGGCCGCCGGCCAGCCATCCTTCAAGCTCGAAGCCTGGGACTGGGCCTACTACGCCGAGAAGCTGCGCAAGGCGCGCTACGCTTTCGATGGCAACGAGTTGAAACCCTACTTCGAGATGAAGAACGTGCTGGAGAACGGCGTGTTCTTCGCCGCCGGCAAGGAATACGGACTGAGTTTCAGGCAACGTACCGACCTGCCGGTCTACCAGCCCGACGTGCTGACCTACGATGTCACCGATGCCGATGGCACGCCGCTGGCGATCTTCATTGCCGACCTCTACGCCCGCCCATCCAAGCGCGGCGGCGCCTGGATGAATGCCTACGTGCCGCAGAACCATCTGCTCGGCACCCATCCGGTGGTGGCGATCCACCTCAACATCCCCAAGCCGCCCGAGGGCGAGGCAACGCTGTTGACCTGGGACGAAGTGACGACGATGTTCCATGAGTTCGGCCATGCCCTGCACGGCATGTTCTCGAACGTGCAGTACCCGATCTTCGCCGGCACCGCGGTGCCGCGCGATTTCGTCGAGTTTCCCTCGCAGGTGAACGAAATGTGGGCGGACTGGCCCGAGGTGCTGGCGAACTATGCGCACCACTACCAGAGTGGCGAGGCGATGCCGCAGGCGCTGCTCGACAAGGTGCAGGCGTCGAGCCAGTTCAACCAGGGCTTTGCCACCACCGAATACCTCGCCGCAGCGATGCTCGATCAGAACTGGCACCAGCTCCGCACGCTTGATGCGGTGCCGACCGCCGGCGAGGTGATGGCATTCGAGGCCAATGCATTGGCGAAGGACGGCATCGCCTTCGCACCGGTGCCGCCGCGCTACCGCACGCCCTACTTCAGCCACATCATGGGTGGCTATGCCGCCGGCTACTACGCCTACATCTGGTCGGAAGTGCTCGATGCGAACACGGTCGAATGGTTCAAGCAGCACGGTGGCCTGACCCGCGCCAATGGCGACCACTTCCGCCAGAGCCTGCTCTCGCGCGGCGGCTCCGAGGAGGCGGCGCAGTTGTTCGTCGACTTCGCCGGGCACGAACCCAGGATCGAGCCACTGCTGGAGCGGCGCGGTTTGGTACCGGCGAAGTGACTCTTGCATGCGGTGCCGATCCCCATCAGGGATCGGCACCGCGGTTTCAGCCGGGCGGCAGTTCCGCCAGCCAGTCGCGCGCGCGCAGGTAGTCGGACAGGCGCGCCTCGGCACTGCCCGGTTCGGGCACGTAGCCGTACTCGAAGCGCACCAGCGGCGGCAGGCTCATCAGGATGGATTCGGTGCGCCCACCCGATTGCAGGCCGAACAGGGTACCGCGATCCCAGACCAGGTTGAACTCGACGTAGCGCCCGCGCCGGTACAACTGGAACTGGCGCTCACGCTCGCCGTAGGGGGTGTCGCGCCGGCGCGCGACGATCGGCAGGTAGGCTTCGAGGAAGGCCTCGCCGACGGCACGGGTGTAGGCAAAAGAGCGCTCGAAGCCATCGGCGTCGAGATCGTCGAAGAACAGGCCACCGACGCCGCGTGCCTCGTCGCGGTGCCTGAGGAAGAAGTAGCGGTCACACCAGGCCTTGTGCTCGGCATAGCGGTTCGTCCCGAACGCTGCGCAGGTGCGCTGCGCAACCTCGTGCCAGTGGCGGATGTCGGCATCGACCGGGTAGAACGGCGTCAGATCGAAACCTCCGCCGAACCACCACACCGGCGCCCGCCCGGGCGGATCGGCCTCGAAGTAGCGCACGTTCATGTGCGTGGTCGGGACATGTGGATTGCGCGGATGCAGCACCATCGATACGCCGTACGCGCTCCACGGCGCGCCGGCCAGTTCCGGTCGATGCGCGCTGGCCGAGGCCGGCAAGGTCGCGCCGTGGACCTCGGAGAAATTGACCCCACCCTGCTCGAACAGCGCGCCCTCGCGAATCACGCGCGAGCGCCCACCACCACCGCCCGGCCGCTGCCAGTCGTCCTCGTGGAACTGCGCACCGCCGTCGGCCTGTGCCAGAGCGGCGCAGAGCCGATCCTGCAACGCGCGCAACCAGGCCGCGACCGCGGCACGATCCGGTGACAGGGAGTTCATGCGCCCTGCTGCTTTTCCTGCTGCCGCAGCATCCCGAGCAAGCCACCCTGCAGGGCATAGGCATCAAAGCCCAGGCGCGTCAGGATGAAGGCGGCCGCGGAACTGCGCTCGCCGGTGTTGCAGTAGACGATGAGCTTGTCTTGCGGACTGAAGCGGTCGATCGCATCCTCGCGCAGACGATACAGCGGCAGGTTGATCGCACCGCGGATCGCGCGCTGCTCGAACTCCGCCGGCAAACGCACGTCGATGACGGTGGCGCCGGTGCGCGCCAGCAGCGAGGCCTGGGCCGGATTCACCCATTCGACCACCGGCGGCTTGAGCACGTCCTCGAAGGTGCGTCGCGACAGACGCATCAGGCGTCCGTCCTGGACCATCTTCACGGTCGCGTTGCGGTTGGTGTTGGCGAGCAGTGCATCCTCGCCGAAGCAGTCCCCGCGCACGAGGTAGGCGACGATGGATTCGGTGTCGTCGAGGTGCTTGAGGACCGAGGCCGCGCCTTCCTTGATGACGTAGAAGTAGTCGGCCGCATCACCCTCGCGCACGATCACCTCGCCGGCCGGCACCGCGATTTCCTCGAAGCCCTGGAACATGCGTCCGATGTTGCCGGTCGGCAGCTTGTGGAAGGCGCGGCTCTGGAGCAGACGGAAGACCCAGCGATTCGACTCGGCCGTGACCTCGCCGCCGGCGGCGTTGCGTGCGATTTGGTCCCAGGCGATGACCTTTTCCATGTATCGCCGGTCGAGACGCGCGAGGCGCGCGTGCGAGGAAGTCACGGTCGCGGTGAAGCGACGCGGTTGCGAATCGCCGAGTGGATAGCGCCCCTGCAGCGAGCGCGCCGCGAAGACGCGCTTCTTGCCGTCGGGGTAGACCGCCTCGACCTGGCCTTCGAGCAGGTAGAGCGTGTCATCGTCCATGTCGCCGGTGCGAAACACGACCTCGCCGCGGGCGTAATCGGTGTAGGCGGCCTCATTGGCGAGCTGGTCGCGGGTTTCCGGGCGCAGCGTGTCCAGCGGGTAGAGCTGGCTCAGGGCGTCGGTGGTGCGGTCATCCATCGTGGCGTTCTCCCCCGGTCGGTTCGGAAGAGTGTAAGAGCGCCCATGCGGGACGGCAATGAAGCGCACGCCGATACGCTTCGGCACGACGCGAAGCGTTCGCAATGGCGTGGTGGCGCCCGGACGCGCCGGACGCGGACCGGATCAGTCGATGTCGAGGAAGCTGCGCAATTGCTCGGAGCGGCTCGGATGGCGCAGCTTGCGCAGCGCCTTGGCCTCGATCTGGCGGATGCGCTCGCGCGTGACGTCGAACTGCTTGCCGACTTCTTCGAGGGTGTGGTCGGTGTTCATGTCGATGCCAAAGCGCATGCGCAGCACCTTGGCTTCGCGCGGGGTCAGGCCGGCAAGCACGTCGCGCACGGTTTCCGACAGGCCGGTGACGGTCGCCTGCTCGATCGGGGACTCGGCATTGATGTCTTCGATGAAATCGCCCAGATGCGAATCCTCGTCGTCGCCGATCGGGGTTTCCATCGAGATCGGTTCCTTGGCGATCTTCATCACCTTGCGAACCTTGTCCTCGGGCATCTCCATCTCGCGCGCCAGCTCTTCCGGGGTCGGCTCACGCCCGAGTTGCTGCAGCATCTGGCGCGAGATGCGATTGAGCTTGTTGATGGTCTCGATCATGTGCACCGGAATGCGGATGGTGCGGGCCTGGTCGGCAATCGAGCGGGTGATGGCCTGGCGAATCCACCAGGTGGCATAGGTGCTGAACTTGTAGCCGCGACGGTATTCGAACTTGTCCACCGCCTTCATCAGGCCGATGTTGCCTTCCTGGATCAGGTCGAGGAACTGCAAGCCGCGATTGGTGTATTTCTTCGCGATCGAGATCACCAGACGCAGGTTGGCCTCGACCATTTCCTTCTTGGCCTTGCGTGCCTTGGCCTCGCCGTAGGCCATGGCGCGGTTGATTTCCTTGATGTCGGGCAAGAGCAGGAACAGCGCGCCCTCGATCGCGATCAGTTTCTCCTGCTCGGCGACAATGGCATCGCGGTGCTCACGCAGGCCGGAGGACCACTTCTGCTTGCGCCGGATCATGTCGTCCGACCAGCCGGTGTTGGTCTCGTTGCCGGGGAAGGCGCGCAGGAAATCGCGGCGCGGCATGTTTGCCAGGCGCACACAGACGTCCATCATGGTGCGTTCGTGCAGGCGGATCGCGTTGACCACCTCGCGCAGCTTGCGCACGAGGCCATCGATCTGGATCGCCGGCAGCTTCAGGCGCAGGAACTCCGCCGCCATCTCACCGCGCAACGCGATGACCTTGGGATCGAGCGGTCCGGCCTTGTCGTAGGCCTTGCGAAACTTCTCGTAGCCGACCTTGAGCGCTTCCATGCGGCGCGCGACCTCGGCCGGATCGGGACCGGACTCGGTCGTGCTTTCTTCCTCCTCGCCCGCGGCCTCTTCCTCGTCGTCTTCGACCGCGCTTTCGACCTCTTCGTCCGCGATCGCGGCCGGCTCGGGCTCATCGGCTTCGACGTCGGCAAAGCCCTGCACCACTTCGGACAGGCGCTTCTTGCCCTCGACATGCTGGTCGTACTCTTCCAGCAGCAACTGAATCGACCAGGGGAAACTGGCCAGCGCCGTCTGGACCTGGCCCAGACCTTCCTCGATGCGTTTGGCGATCTCGATCTCGCCCTCGCGGGTGAGCAGATCGACCGAGCCCATCTCGCGCATGTACATGCGCACCGGGTCGGTGGTACGTCCGGCCTCCGAATCGAGCGCCGAGAGTGCAGCCACGGCTTCCTCGGCGGCGGTGTCGTCGTCGTTCGAGCCGGCAGGCGCGTTGTCGGACAGCAGCAAGGTCTCGGCATCGGGTGCGACTTCGTGCACCCCGATACCCATGTCGTTGATCATGCTGATGATGTCTTCGATCTGCTCGGGATCGACGAGATCGTCGGGCAGGTGATCGTTGACCTCGGCGTAGGTCAGGTATCCCTGCTCACGGCCTTTGCTGATGAGCTGCTTGATCTCGGACTGCGGGTCCTGATTATCGATCGACATGGGCTGCCCGATTGGGTTTGTCAAGTAGTAAAGAACGCACCAGTATAGCTATTTGGGTCGTTGTCGACCATGTCAGGGCTGAACTGGGCTCCAACACGGCACCACCCAGCGGGGTGGTGCGCGAGACCGATGGCTTCAGGATTCGAGCCGGAACGTCACCGGACCATCATTCACCAGGCTGACCAGCATGTGTGCGCCGAATTGCCCGGTTTCAACCTGGGGATGGCGGGCACGACAGGCTTCGGTCAGGCGCTCGAACCAGCGACGACCGTGGTCCGGGGCGGCGGCCGTGGTGAAGCTCGGACGCATGCCCTTGCGTGTGTCGGCGGCAAGAGTGAACTGACTGACCAGGAGCAGGCCGCCACCGGTATCGGCGAGCGAATGGTTCATCCGGCCCGTCGCATCAGGAAACACCCGGTAGCCGAGCAGACGTTCGCACATGCGCGCCATCTGCGCCTCGCCATCGCCCGGCTCGATCGCGACCAGGGCCAGCAATCCCGGCCCGATCGCACCGACGATGCGATCATCGACATGGACGCTGGCTTCTCTGACGCGCTGGATCAAGGCGATCATGGAGGCGACGGGAATGGGGAGTCGGGAAAGGGGAATGGTAGAAGCAAAGCGGCTCGATGGTGCCGGCGATGCTCTACCATTCCAGAAAACAACGCCCCTCTCCCGCCGGGAGAGGGGTTGGGGTGAGGACAAGGGAGAAGCGCGAAGGCACGTTCCGCCGCAACCAATCCCGATTCCCGATTCCCGATTCCCGATTCCCGATTCCCGATTCCCGATTCCCGATTCCCGATTCCCGATTCCCGATTCCCGCATGCCCCTTCGCGCCCGCCTGCTGTATGCCGCCCTGTGGCTGATCGGAGCCTTGCCGTTGCGTCTGCTGCAACCGCTCGGCGCGGGACTTGGGCATCTGGCGCGCTGGCTGAATCTGCGTGAGGCGCGTGTGGCCCGGCGCAACATCGAGCTGTGCTTTCCCGGGTTGCGCGCGGACCAACGCGATGCGCTGTGGCGACGCAACCTTGCCGAGACCGGGCGCACCCTCGCCGAGACCCTGCGCCTGTGGACCCGTCCGGCAAGGCGCAACCTGCGCCGGGTGGCCGAGATCGAGGGCGCGGAACTTCTCACCGGCGCACTCGCGGCCGGACGCGGGGTGATCATCGCTGCACCACACTTGGGCAACTGGGAGCTGCTCAACCAGTGGCTCGCCTCGTGCTCGCCGCTCGCGATCGTCTATCGGCCGCCGCGCCAGCCGTGGCTGGACACGCTGATTCGCAAGGCGCGTGGCCAGCGCGGGGTGATCCAGGTGCGGGCCGAGGCCACCGGCGTGCGCACCCTGTTCCGCGTGCTCAAGGACGGCGGCATGGTCGGCATCCTGCCCGACCAGCAACCCAAGCGTGGCGACGGCGTGTTCGCGCCGTTCTTCGGCATCCCGGCGCTGACCATGACCTTGTTGCCGCGTCTGGCGCACAAGACCGGCGCGACGGTGCTGATGGCCTTTGCCGAACGTCTGCCCGGCGGCGCAGGCTTCCGCATTCGTCTGCTTCCCGCACCCCTCGCCATCGGCGACGTCGATGTCGCGCGAGCCGCTGCCGCGCTCAATGCTGCGATCGAGGATTGCATCGCACTCGCGCCGGCGCAGTATCAGTGGAGCTACAAGCGTTTCAGCATGCGCCCCGAAGGAACACCGCCGGTTGCCTACGATTGAGCGCCCGCGCGCCGGCGCCTCATTCGCGCCAGAACGAGGGCGCAAACAGGACCAGCACGGTGAACACTTCGAGCCGGCCCAGCAGCATTCCGAACGAGCAGATCCAGACCGCCGGCGCGGACAGGGTTCCGAAATGCACCGAGATTTCGCCCAGTCCCGGCCCCAGATTGTTGATCGAGGCTGCAGCGGCGGCGAATGCGGTCACCGGGTCGAGGCCCACGCCTGCAAGTGCCAGCATCAGCAGGGCAAAGCAGAACACGTACAGGGTGCAGAAGCCGCCAACCGAAAGCACGATGTGCTCGGAGACCTGGCGCCCACCCATCTTGACGATGAACTGGCCCTTGGGGTGCACCAGTTGCTTGACCTCACGCAAGCCCTGGCGCATCGCCATCGTCACCCGCGCCACCTTCATGCCGCCCGAGGTCGAGCCGCTGGAGCCTCCGACGAAGGCGATCAGCACCAGCAGCAGCGGCGTGAAGGATGGCCAGACGCTGAAATCATCGAGCGTGAAACCGGTCGTGGTGAGATTGGAAACGGTCTGGAAAGCGGCGTGGCGGATCGCTTCGCCAACGCCCGGGTACTCGCCACCCAGCCAGAGCACCAGTGCAATCACGACGCTCACCGCGAGGGACAACTGGAAGAACAGGCGCAATTCGGTGTCGTGGTGGTAGGGCGCGGTCGTGGCGCGACGCCAGGCGATGTAGTGCAGACCGAAGTTGATCGCGCCCACGCACATGAAGCAGATCGCGACCAATTCGATCATCGGGTTGTTCCAGTAACCAAAGCTCGCATCGTGGGTCGAGAAGCCGGCGGTGGAAACGGTCGAAAGCGCATGGCAGATGGCATCGAACAGGCTCATCCCCGCGCCCCAGAAGGCCAGTGCGCAGAGCACATTGAGTCCGACGTAGACCTTCCACAGCGCCTTGGCGGTTTCGGCGATGCGCGGGGTCAGCTTGGTGTCCTTGGTCGGACCGGTGGCCTCGGCCCGGAACAGCTGCATGCCGCCCACGCGCAGCATCGGCAGGATCGCCACCGCCAGCAGCACCAGGCCCAGTCCGCCATAGAAATTGAGCGACTGGCGATACAGCAGCATGGAGCGTGGCAGGCCATCGAGGCCTTCGATGCAGGTCGCCCCGGTCGTGGTCAGCCCGGAGATCGCTTCGAAGGCGGCGTGGGTGAAGGACAACGCCGGTGGCGCGAGCATGAAAGGCATGGTCGAAACCAGCGACGCCAGCAGCCAGGCGGCAGTCGTGATCAGGAAGCCGTCGCGCAGGCGCAGCGGATGCCGCACCCTGCGCACCGGCCACCACAGCGCCAGGCCAAGTGCCGCGGTGATCAGAAAGGTCTGGCCGAGCGCCGCGACCGTGTCCTCGCCCAGCACCAGCGCCAGCAACAGCGCCGGCACCGGGAACAACGAGGCCAGCACGAGCAAGGCGCCGAGGACTTTCTGGATGGTCAGGAAGCGCAGCGACATGGCGGCTCAGAACCAGGTGGCGCCGGTCCGGAACAACGCCTCCAGTTGCCCCAGCTCGCGCTTGTCGTGAAGGAAGACGATGAGGTGATCGTTCGGCTCGACCACCACGTCGTGGTGCGCGATCAGGAGCTTCTCGCCGCGGATCACACCGACCACGTTGGCCGAGGACGGCAGTTCGAGTTCTTCCAGCGGCCGGCCGATCACGCGCGAGGTGCGCAGATCACCGAGCGCAACCGCCTCGATCGCCTCGGCCATGCCGCGCCGCAGCGAGTGCACCCGCACCATCGTGCCGGCACGGATGTAGGTCAGCAGCGCACCAAGGGTGACCTGTTGCGGGCTGATGGCGATGTCGATGCTGCTGTCACCCTCGACCAGCTCGGCATAGGCCGGCCGGTTGATCAGGGCGATCACGCGCGCGCAACCGAGGCGCTTGGCCAGCATCGCTGAAAGAATGTTGGATTCATCGTCGTTGGTGAGCGCGCAGTAGACATCGGTCTGGTCGATGTTCTCCTCGCGCAGCAGGTCTTCGTCGGTGCAGTCGCCGGCGAGCACGATGGTGTTCTGCAGGCTTTCGGCGATCTGCCGGGTGCGTTCCTTCGAACGCTCCAGCAGCTTCACCCCGTAGCGATCTTCCAGTGCCTTGGCCAGCGAAACCCCGATGTTGCCGCCACCGGCGATCAGGATGCGTCGCACCGGCTTGTGCTTGGGTCGCAGCGCATCCATCACCGCGCGGATGTTGCGTTGCTGCACGAGGAAGAAGATCTCGTCCTCGATCTCGATCAGCGTGGTCGGCTCCGGCGTCACCGGCTTGCCGGCGCGATAGATCGCGGCCACGCGCACGTCGATGCCGGGTGGCAGGCTCTCGTGCAGTTGCGCGATCTGCTTGCCGACCAGCACGCCACCCTGGATCGTGCGCACCGCCACCATCTGCACCTGGCCCTGGGCGAAATCGAGCACCTGCAGCGCACCGGGATATTCAATCAAGCGCTGGACATGGGTGCACACCAGCATTTCCGGGCTGATCGTCACATCCACCGCGGTGCCGCGCCGCTGCACCAGCTCGGGATGTTGCAGGTATTCGGTGCGCCGCAGGCGCGCGATCTTGGTCGGGGTCTTGAACAACGTGTCGGCAACTTGGCAGGCAATCAGGTTGACCTCGTCGCTCGAAGTCACCGCGATCACCAGCTCGGCGTCATTGGCGCCGGCCTCGTCCAGCACGCTGGGCAAGGACGCGTGGCCGAGCACGGTGCGCAGGTCGAAACGTTCGGACAACTCTTCCAGCCGGCGCGGGTCGTTGTCGACCACGGTGATGTCGTTGTTCTCGCCGGTCAGCGCAGCCGCCACCGATGCGCCAACCTGACCGGCGCCGAGGATGAGGATTTTCATGAGTTCGGCGCAGGAATGGAGAGTTGCAGAGTTGAAATCGGAACGTGTCGGCATCCGATGGGCTGCGTCCTGACTCGCACGTCACGTCCACGCTGCGCGCGCTTGCACATCCCGGACCCCGAATTCCGAACCTCGGCCTTCATGCCCCACCACCCTTGATGTCGATGCCCAGGTCGCGCAGCTTGCGATAAAGATGGGTGCGCTCCATGCCGGTGCGCTGGGCGAGCTGGCCGACGCTGCCACCGGCGTGTTGCAACTGGCGCAACAGGTAGGCGCGCTCGAACTGTTCGCGCGCCTCGCGCAATGGCAGGTTGAAATCGAGCACGAAGCCCTCATCGGCCTCGGATTGTGCCGGGCGAACCTGGCCACCCAGTGCCGGCTCGACCTCGTCGAGACTGACCTCGCCGCGTCCGAGCAGACCCAGGCGCTGTGCCAGCGCACGCAGCTCACGCAGGTTGCCGGGCCAGGCGTGGCGCCGCAGCCGTTCCAGCACCGGCTCGGGCCAGATGCGCGGTGCCACGCCATCGCGTGCGGCGAAGATCCGGTCGAAATGCTGCACCAGCAGATCCACGTCATGCTCGCGCTCGCGCAGGGCTGGCACCCTGATCGGCAGCACGTTGAGCTGGAAATAGAGTTCGTCGCGCAAACTGCCGGCATTGCGTTCGGCCTCGAGATCGCGCGAACTGGCTGCGATCACGCGCACATCCAGCGTGGTCGGCACGCGCCCGCCCACGCGCAGCACCTGGCGACGTTCGAGCGCGCTCGACAGGCGCATTTGCGCCTCCGCGCCCAGTTCGGCGATCTCATCCAGATACAGCGTCCCGCCCTTGGCCTGTTCCAGCAGTCCGGCCGACACCGCTTCACCCGATTCGCTGCCGAACAGGGCAACCGCGGCTTGCTCGTCCGGAATCGCACCCGCGGCGACGGTGACGAAAGGCGCATCGCGGCGGGCGCTGCGGCCGTGCAACCAGCGCGCGAGGGCTTCCTTGCCGACACCGGTTTCTCCGCGCAGCAGGATCGCCGCATCGTGCCCGGCCAGGCGTTCGAGTTGTGCCAGCAGCGCGGTGAACGCCGGTGAACGTCCAAGCGGTTCGAACAGCGAGCCGACCTGCCGTTGCAGGGAACGATTGGCCGCGCGCAGGCGCTGCGCCTCCAGTGCACGTTCGAGCGTGATCAACAGTTTCGCCAGCGCGATCGGCTTTTCGATGAAGTCATAGGCACCAAGGCGTGTCGCCTCGACCGCGGTCTCGACCGTGCCATGACCGGACATCATCACCACCGGCTGCGCCAGCTCGCCCGCCTCCACCCATTCGCGCAGCAGGCCGATGCCATCGGTGCCCGGCATCCAGATGTCGAGCAGCACCGCATCGAAAGCCGATTCCGCCAGGCACGCGCGCGCCGCCGCCGCATCTTCGGCCGCGACTACACGATAGCCCTCGTCTTCGAGGATGTCGGTCAGGGCCGTGCGAATGTCGGGTTCGTCATCGATGACGAGGATGCGGGCGTCGGGCATGGATAGGGATCATGTTGCGAATTTGCGACAGTGTGCGGCTGCACGCAGATCGCGGCAAGTCGCGAATCCGCCGTGCGAATGTCGTCTGATGCCGAACGGTCGAGCCGGATTCACGCCGCGATGGACACAGTTGAGTATGCTGGAATCCCGCCCTTGGAGTCCCGGCCATGCGTATCCACGCCCTGATGATCCTTGCCGCCCTCGTCACCGTCGGCGCGATGGCACAGCAGCCAGTCGCCACCGAGGCACCTGCCGCAAAAGCCGCCGCCGATGCACCCTTGCCGGAAAAGATCCGCGCCGCCGACGATCCTGCCGCGAATCCCGTCGTGAGCATCCGCAAGCAGGACAACGGCGACACGGTCGAGGAATACCGCAAGAACGGCCAGCTCTACATGGTCAAGGTGACCCCGCCCAACGGCATTCCCTACACCCTGATGGACACCAACGGCGACGGCAAGCTGGATCGCAGCGACGCCGACGGCCCGATTGGTCCGGTGTACTACACGATCTATCGCTGGAACTGAGCAGGCGTCGCGGCGGGGTTCTGCCACCGGACGCGGCGGTGAAATGTGGTCTGCTCGACACCACAGTCTGATGTGGCCTGATCGAACCGCGGATACGGCGTGTCCGGATGAGCACGGCACTCACGAGACTGGAGTTACAGCGATTTCCTGTGCTAGGATGCACGACTTTCGGCTATGTAGCTCAGCCGGTTAGAGCACAGCACTCATAATGCTGGGGTCGGTGGTTCGAGTCCACCCATAGCCACCATCCGCCCGTTTCAGGGCGTCCCACAAAGCCCCAAGAAACCGCCTAAACCCGCATGACAGCGGGTTTTTTTGCGTCTGGACGGTTCAGGCCGTCCCATTGCATCCCAAAAAATTGTGAGTTGGATTGTGAGTAGATGGCCTATCCGGCAAAGTCTCTACTCACAGGAGCCTACTCACATGCTGACCGATACCAAGCTCCGCGCCCTGAAGCCGCGCCCCAAGCTGTACCGTGTTGCCGATGCGCACGGGCTGGCGATTGAAGTCACGCCAGCCGGGGGCAGGAACTGGCACTACCGCTACCGCTTCGACGGCAAGGCCAGCATGCTTGCCCTGGGCAGCTATCCGACCGTGAGCCTTGGGGAAGCGCGCGAGCGCCGCGACGAAGCCCGCCAGCTGCCGGACTCCGGCATCACAACCCGCCGCATCCGGGCGAGGTACTGGCCGGCTTGTGGATGGAACCGCTGGGCCTGACCGTGACGGCGGTTGCCGATGCGTTGGGCGTGTCGCGCAAGACGGCATCCAAGATCGTGAACGGTGGCGGGGCCGTGACGCCGGAAATGGCGATGCGGCTTGAACTGGCCTTCGGTGCAAGCGCGCAGAGTTGGCTTGGGCACCAAGCCGCCTATGACCTGTGGCAGATAGAACAGGAACGCACGCGCCTTGCCAAGCAGGTGCACCGCATCCCGCAGGCGGCATGACCGAACCGCCGCGCCTAGCCCGACGGGGCGAATATCGTCCTCGTCGAGCAGTTCCAGGTACGGCAATGCCGAATCCTTGGGGATGGTGAAGCTGCGGTGTTCGATCGTGCCGGGGATGTTCATTTCAGATCTACGGTACCTGTGTTCCTGTCGAGCAGCACCAGCACGTTGCCCGCCAGTATCGCCGCCAGGCCAACAAGAGCCATGGGCGTGGCGCGATAGTTTTCCACGAATGCCGATATCGCCAAGGCGACAACGGGGAACAACACGGTGATGTAGGACGCCTTCTCGGGGCCCAGCCGGTTCACCACGGTCAGGTAGGCGGTGTATCCGATCAGTGTTCCGGGGATGGCCAGATAGAGCAAGGCGCCCACGTAGGTCGACGAGGGATCGAAATTGAACGGTGATCCGCGCACCAGCGCAAACAGCACCATGACCGCGGTGGCATAGAGCATGGCCCAGGCGTTGACCGATGCCAGCGGCAGCCCATGCTGGTGGTTGCGGGCCGACACCAGGTTGCCCAGCGAGAAGAACCAGGTGCCGAGCAGGGCGATCAGCAAGCCCTTGATGACGTTGCTGTCGAAACCGGCTGCGGCGACGGTCTGCCAGAACAGACCGGCGATGCCGACCACACCCAGCAAGGCCCCCGCGACCATGCGCGGCGCCGGCCTGCGATGGTGGAACACGAAGGCGTTGACCAGGTTGAGGATGATCGCCGCCGAGAACACCACCGACACGATCCCGCTGGGGATGTAGGCACTGGCCAGATAGATGCAGATGAAGTTCAGCGAGTACAGGCACAGCCCCTGCAGCAGCACGAACGGCTGGTGGCGTGCCGGAATGAGCGTGAGCCGACGCGTGACCAGCAGGAACAGGAACATCAATGCCCCCGCCAGGGCGAAGCGGTAGGCGATCGAGACCTCGATCGGCACCACGCCAATCTGGTGCTTCATGGCGATCCAGGTGCAGCCCCAGATCAGGATCGTCAAGACGTAGTAGACGCCGGTCATCGGTGCTTATCCCATGCGGTGAACACGATCCAGGTCAGGTACAGCCCCAATGACACGCCCAGGTAATAGCGCAGGCTGAAGGCGTCGGCGAGCGGCAAACCCGCCTCGGTGCGCTTGCGTGCATCGGCCAGTCCCAGCGCCCAGCTCTCGTCACACATGAAGAACAGCGCCGGCAGCACCTTGCGCCGGGGCAGGTGCTGGAGAAAGGGCGCCAGCACCGCACCCATCAGCAGGTGGCGGCTGTTGACCAACACGGTGATGGCGACGATCAGCAGCACCTGCGGCGGAGAGGTCCACAGCGCGATCGCGGCGAACTCCGAGCCGCCGCCGAAGTTGAGGCCGGTCATCAACGGCACCTCAACCGCGCTCAAGCCCTTTTGCGTCGCCTGCGCGCCCAACACCAGGGCGAAGAGGATGAAGCCGACCATCACCGCAAGCGCATCGCCTGGCCCGCGGCGCAGCTCGGTGCTGGCAATCGTTGCGGGGAGCGCGGTGGCGGGAGAGAGGCTTTTCACGGGCGATCAGGGTTCTGGAGGAGGCGAGTGGAATGATGGGTCATCTAGATTGGAATTTGGTTGCGTTCATGCCTTTTTATTAGCCAGAGCTGGCATACTGAGCCACTAATTGATCTGTATGCGGTTTTTTATGCCAATGTCACTGGACAGGTTGGATCGCCGTATTCTGGATGTCCTGCAGCAGGACGGCCGCATCCAGAACGTCGATCTCGCCAAGCGCGTCGGGCTGTCGCCGTCGCCTTGCCTCAGGCGGGTGCGCCTGCTGGAAGAGGCGGGCGTCATCGAGCGTTACGTCGCCCTGCTCGATGCCGCGAAGGTGGGCGCGGGGTTTACCGTGTTCGCCCGTGTCTGGCTCACCGGGCAGGACGAGGAGACGGTCGGCAATTTCGTCGAACAGATCAGGAGCTTTCCGGAGGTGCTCGAATGCCATCTGATGGCCGGCGATTGCGACTTCCTGCTGCGTGTGGTCGTGGCCGATCTGGACGCCTATCGCCGATTCCAAATCAAGCACCTGAACCGCATCAAGGGCGTGCAGAACGTCAAGACCGAGATCCCGATGCAGAAGATCAAGCAGTCCTGGCAGTTGCCCTTGTGAATGCCGCGCACATGTAATCTTCGCGAGCGGCGATCACTCGAACGATTCCCGAGGTACCCACCAGTACCCAAACGCCTGGCCCTCATCCCCCAACAGGACGATGTCGCCGATCTCAGGCGTCAGCAGTCAATACGGACGTTAGCGACTGGCGGCGGCAATGCCGATGAAGGGCTCGTCCCAGTCGTGCGCGGCGATGCTGAAGCGCCCGGCATGTCCCGGCAGCAATGCCTGCGCGCCCAGGTCGACCACCACCTGCAGGGGGGCATCAGCGTGTGATCGAAGCAGGGCTGCGGACTGTGGGAGCAATCCACCCACGTTAAGTCCAATACTGTTCAAGTACTGCGTGTCATATCCAACCACATCAGCGCCGACGCGCTCACGCTGTTCGGCGATCCACGCCGCGTAGTCCGCCGTCAGTACGTTCAGGGCAACTTCCAGCGTGGCGAGCCGCTGCATGTCGAGCAGGCCACTTTTCATCATCTCCTGCATCGCCGGACGGCCGGGTCGAGGTCCAGATCAATCGGCGCTCATTCTGCAATCTTTCACTGTCCGTGCGGCGCTTGCACGGCTTGGTGCCACGGCGTCTCAGCGCGCCTTGAGTCAAGGCTGGTGCCGTGCGAGGTCGTGAATCCGGATGTTCGGGCACAGTTGCGGCATGGCGTGTTGCAGCACCAGGCCGTGCTCACGCAAGGCCGGTGCAAGCTCGTTCGGCGGATTCGTCGTCACGTCCTTGAGCGCCTGCAACGCCGCCTTGATGTTCTCCGGCAGCGGTATCTTGGAGAACCGCTCGGCGAACTCGAACGCCTGTGCGGCACGCGTTGCAACACCGTCCGCCGGACTGCGCTCGGGCCGTCCGGCCGCGGTCATGGCGAGGCTTCGGTCGACGGCCTTGAGCAATCCCGCGAGAACCTTGCAGGTGGCGGAATCGAGTGTCTGCTGCGCATCCGTGGCCACGGGCTGCGCGGCGGGCGGTTGCGTGGCCGCATCGGTGCCCGGATCGGGGGCGGCGCAAGCCGGCAGCAACAGGGCAGCAGCCAGTGGCAGAAGAATCCGCAGTCGTGATCGACCCGCACCGTTCAGCCGCATTTGCTGTACCCGCAGTTGAGGCAGGTGGAGCAGCCATCCATCAAGACCACGGCCTTGGTGCTGCATTTGTGGCACATCGCTGCGGTCGGCGGGAAAGAGGTGCCATCGCCGGTCACCGCGACGTCTTCGTCGTGCTCGATGGTTGGACTCACCGGGGCGACGGGTGGACGGGCGTCAGGTTTTTTTTTTGCGTTCTGCTCGTAGGCGCGGCGCTTTTCCGCGATCAGGGCACGCTGGGCCTCGCTCATCTCCGGATCACGCAGGATGCCGATCGACTTGAGGTGGTCCTCGACGATGAAGCCCAGTTCGGCCACGAGCGAGGGCATGTACACGCCGCCACCCTTGAAGTAGCCGCCCTTGGGATCGAACACGGCCTTCATCTCGTCGACGAGAAAAGCGACATCGCCACCCTTGCGGAACACTGCCGACATGATCCGGGTGAGGGCCACGATCCACTGGAAGTGCTCCATCGATTTGGAGTTGATGAAGATCTCGAAGGGTCGGCGCGATTCGTGCCCGGTGCCGGGGTTGAGCACGATGTCGTTGATGGTGACGTAGAAGGCGTGCTCGACCAGCGGCGACTTGATCTTGTAGGTGCTGCCGATCAGCACTTCCGGGCGCTTGATGCGCTCGTGCATGTGGATGACGTTGTCCTCGGGATCGAGATCGTCCTCCTGGATCCGTGCCAGTTCGGCATCGGCGGCTTCCTTGGCCTTTTCTTCCGGGGTGATGACGGCGTAGCCCTTGATTTTCTTTTCGATCGTGATGGCCATGGGGAATCGTGTGGGTGCGTGGGCGTGCGGCACCGGCGCACGCTGCGCCGGCACGGTGGGGCAGAACTCAGAACTTGCCGTAGTAGCCTTCCTTGAGGGCATCGAAGAGGTTGGCGGCGGTATGCAGCTCGCCGTCGTACCAGACCTCCTCGTTGCCTTTGGCCTCGACCACGCTGCCGTCCTCAAGCTCGAAGCGGTAGGTGGTGTTCTCGAGGTCGCGCTCCTTCACCAGGACGCCCTGGAAGGCGGCCGGATTGAAACGGAAGGTGGTGCAACCCTTGAGGCCCTGCTGCCAGGCGTAACGGTAGATGTCCTTGAAATCCTCGTAGGGATAGTCGGTCGGCACGTTGGCCGTCTTCGAGATCGAGGAATCCACCCACTTCTGCGCCGCGGCCTGCACGTCGACGTGCTGTTTCGGGCTGATGTCGTCGGCAGCGATGAAGTAGTCAGGCAGTTTCGCGTCCGCGTCCTCCGAGAACGGCATTGCCTTCGGATTGACCAGGGCTCGGTAGGCGAGCAGCTCGTAGGAGAACACGTCGACCTTCTCCTTGCTCTTCTTGCCCTCGCGGATCACGTTGCGACTGTAGTGATGGGCAAAGCTCGGCTCGATCCCGTTGCTGGCGTTGTTGGCAAGCGAGAGCGAGATCGTGCCGGTGGGCGCGATCGAACTGTGGTGGGTGAAGCGCGAACCGTGCTCGGCCAGGTCCGCGACCAGATCGGGAGCCACCGCGGCGATCTTCTGCATGTAGCGCGAATAGCGCGTGTGCAGCAGGCGGCCGGGGATCTCCTGGCCGACTTCCCAGCCGTCGCGGGCCATTTCCGGGCGCTGACGCAGCATCTGCGCGGTGACCGGAAAGAGCTCGTCCATGATCGGTGCCGGCCCCTTCTCCCTGGCCAGGGCAAGGCCGGTCTCCCAACCGGCGACCGCCATCTCGCGGGCGATGCGTTCGGTGAAGGTGCAACTTTCCTTGCTGCCATATTTCATCTTGAGCAAGGTCATGGTGCTGCCAAGGCCGAGGAAGCCCATGCCGTGGCGGCGCTTGCGCAGGATCTCCTCGCGCTGCTTCGCCAGCGGCAGGCCGTTGACCTCGACCACGTTGTCGAGCATGCGGGTGAACACGCGCACCACTTCGCGGTACTCGTCCCAGTCGAAGCTGGCGCGGTCGGTGAAGGGATCGCGCACGAAGGTGGTGAGGTTGACCGAGCCGAGCAGGCAGGCGCCGTACGGCGGCAAGGGCTGTTCGCCGCAGTTGTGGGCGTGCAGGCCGTTGCCATCGAAGGTGTTGATGCCCGGCACCTGCACGTCGTAGACATCCTCGACGCCATCGGCGCGCACCGCCGCAACGGTGGCCACGAAGCGGACGCGGTCGAGGCCGCGGCGGTAGCCGGACAGGGCGTGCCGCAGGCGGGCCTGCTTGCCGGTGTCGGCGAAACCGATCAGCTCGGCGTAACGGGCCAGGGATTCGCCGGAGATCACCAGTTCGTGCTGGGCGGCAACGGCGTACGACGTGCCGCCACCCCGGCCGTCGGGCAGCAGGGATGCGCCGGCGGCGCGACGGTTGCGATGCAGCCGCGCCGGGATGCCCAGGCGCAGCAGCATGCGCTGGACCGCTTCCAGGCGCGGCAGGTCCGCTTGTGCCAGACGCACGGATACGCCCTTGGCCTGGCTGCCCTGGACCGAGCCATCGGCATCGAACAGGCCACGCAGGAAGCCGCGGCAGGCGGCACTCGATACCTGTTCCAGCGCCGGGGTGATGGCCTTGTTGTCCGGCTGCAGGCCCAGTTCAAGGGCCAGGTCGCGCAGCGCAGCCGACTTGAGACGGAATTCATCGCGCCCGGCCACCGCCGACCAGCCGGCAAAATCGGCCCGCTGCGGCAGGGTTCGCGCACAGCGCAGGGCTTCCTCCATCCGTGCTCGGACACCCGTGTCCGGGCTGCCATTGACGATTGCGGCACGGGGCCAGGCCGACAGGATCGCCGTTTCCTGCTTGAGCGTGCCATCTCCCACCAGCAGGCCCAGGAGGTATCCCTCTTCGGCGGAGAGGGCGCCCTGCCATTCGGCATTGGCACGGTGGTCATTGAGCAGGACCTGATCGCCCGGCTTGAGCGCACCGGCCGCACACCATTCGGTCTCCACGCTCCAGCGCGTCAGCTGGGTGACCCGGCGCACGCGGTGGTCGTCGGTCAGCCGCAGGCGATGGCCCTCCTCGGTTTCCAGTGCCAGCACCGGCTTGGTGGCGGTGCGGAAGAAACCCTCCGCGCCGCTGGCGTGATCGGCTCCGTCCACGCGGGCCATGAAGGGCTGGCCGATCAGCTCGCGCACCTGGCGCGGGCCGGCGCCGGTGTGCACCCAGGTATCGGCCGTGACGCAGGGATTGGTCGCGCGGATGTTCTCGCACCACCAGTTGTTGTTCATCTGGTTGACGCGATCGATCAGGATGAAGCCCGGTTCGGCGTAGTCGTACGTCGAGACCATGATCATGTCCCACAGGTGGCGGGCGCGGATATGACCGTAGATGCGGCACGCCACGAGGCCGTCCTCGCGGCTGATGTAGTTCTCGTGCACCGGCCAGTCGCGCCAGATGACCTGGTTCGGGTCGTCGAGGTCGATCTCGTTGCGCTCCTTGACGTGGGCCGGGAACAGCAGCGGCCAGTCACCGTCCTGCTCCACCGCCTGCATGAAGCCGTCGGTCACCAGCAGGCTCAGGTTGAACTGGCGCAGGCGACCGTCTTCGCGCTTGGCACGGATGAAATCCTTCACGTCCGGATGCGAGACATCGAAGGTACCCATCTGCGCGCCGCGCCGGCCACCGGCCGAGGACACGGTGAAACACATCTTGTCGTAGATGTCCATGAAGGACATCGGACCGGACGTGTAGGAACCGGCGCCGGCAACGAAGGCACCCTTGGGACGCAGGGTCGAGAACTCGTAGCCGATGCCGCAGCCGGCCTTCAGGGTGAGTCCGGCCTCGTGCACCTTTTCGAGGATGCCGTCCATCGAATCCACGATGGTGCCAGAGACGGTGCAGTTGATCGTGCTGGTGGCCGGCTTGTGCGCCTGCGCGCCGGCATTGGAGGTGATGCGGCCGGCCGGGATCGCCCCGCGACGCAGCGCCCAGAGGAAGCGCTCGTACCAGTAGGCGCGCTTCTCCGCATCGGCTTCGGCGTCGGACAGGGCGCGCGCGACGCGCTTCCAGGTACCATCGATGTCGGCATCCAGCGTCTCGCCCGCTTTCGTCTTGAGGCGGTACTTCTTGTCCCAGATGTCCATCGATGCCGGCTGCATCGGAACGTCCTGATTCACATCCGTGGCCATGGCTTCCAGCCTCACCGTACTCATGCCTCGTGGGTCTCCTCGTTGCGGCTCCGGCTCGCCCGCGCGCGCCGATTTTCGATTGCCCGGCCAGGTCCGGTCGAAGCATCGCCACTGCCGTGCCCGAGGCACGGCCGGCGTCGAGTCTGACGTGGCCTCGCGACACTGCCAACACGCTTGCGCGTCCCCAAGAGCACAAGGGCTGGGTCTGAATCACAAGATCGAACACAATATCTTGTGGGTCAAACGTCCATGACCATACCCAGCGCCTTCGTTCAAGTCAATTGGAAAAATGTCCGCGAAGCGCTTGCAAAGAGGCCGGTTTCCTGAAACGTCCGACTGGTGCGGGTCACAGCTGACGGGCACCGACAGTCGCCCGCTCGGGTCGGAAAAATTTGCTGCGCGGCAGCACGAGCGGGTTCGAGGTGATCGACATGCTGCCGATGAACCGGCGCGGGCCGAGGGCGCAGCCATCGCCTGCCGGACGGTTCGAAATCCGACACTCTTGCAGCCGCCTCAGGGCTGATGTTCGCGCCCGAGGTACTCGCGCGACTGCATCTCGATCAGGCGGCTTGCGGTGCGTTCGAATTCCTGGCGCGCGCGCAGACCGTGGTAGAGGTCGTCGGGTGCCGCCGCGGCCGAGGCGACGAGTTTGACGCCGCGATCGTAGAGCTCGTCCACCAACTGCACGAAGCGCAGTGCGGCATCCTCGCTGTCGCGCCCGAAGCGCGGCACGCCGGAGACGATCACGCTGTGGAAGTGACGGGCGATCTCGATGTAGTCGGCCACCGAGCGCGGACCGTCGCACAGCGCGGCAAAATCGAACCAGACCACACCGTCGGCACGTTCGCGCAGGGCGATCGCGCGCTCGTTCACGTCCAGTTCCCCGCCGCGCTCGCGATCGCCCGAGGTCTCCCCGGCAAGGCGTTCGAAGAAGCGCGCGAGCACCGCCTCGGCAGCGGCATCGGCCGGCACCTGCCAGACATCGGCGTGGGTCAGGGCGCGCAGGCGGTAGTCCTGGCCACCCGGCATCTCGAACACTCGGCAGTGCGCCTGCAACAGGATGATCGCGGGCAGGAAGCTGGCGCGTTGCAAACCATCCTTGTAGAGGTTCTCCGGCGCGGTGTTGGAGGTGGTGACAAGGGTCACGCCGCGGGCGAAGAGCTGGTCGAGCAGGCGCCCGAGCAGCATCGCATCGCCGATGTCGCTGACAAAGAATTCATCGAGGCAGAGCAGGCGGAACTCGCGTGCGCAATCGCTCGCCACCTGCGCCAATGGATCGGCATGCTCGCCCAGCGCACGGATGCGGGCGTGGATCTCGCCCATGAAACGATGGAAGTGCGTGCGCCGCTTGGCGGTGATGTCCAGGTGCGCGAAGAACAGATCGACGAGGAAGGTCTTGCCGCGCCCGACGCTGCCCCACAGATACAGCCCGCGCACCGGCGC
>WBZR01001243.1_pt1 | contig 33329 bp, 30 predicted proteins | sample 5204231 | NCBI WGS metagenome assembly WBZR01 (sample SAMN12412403, study PRJNA552823) | activated sludge metagenome | isolation source: activated sludge from anammox sidestream of wastewater treatment plant... | place: USA: Virginia | collected 2017-08 | reverse complement strand
AGCAGGGTATCAATCACTATCGGCGCTATTTACTGACTCCAGAGGGTATACTTGGGCCATGGATACAGGAGATAGGGGCCAATCCAAAGGAAGTTGTTTGGAAGCCGCTGTCAGCCAGTTTCTCGCCGGCGGGCGATAAGTTTGTATTTGGGTACGGAAACCAAGCGGTCTTTCTGTTTGATTTTGACAGGTGTAGCGGGCTGTTATCCAACTGTCGTGAGCTTCCGTTAACAGATTATCAGGATATTGAAGGATTTAAGTATGGTGCAGGTACCTGCTTTTCGTCATCGGGTCGATTTTGTTATTTGACTGCCAGCACAAGGATATACCAGATGGATACAGAACAAGAGCCGTTGTCCATCGACACTGTAAAAATTATTTGGAAGGAGTTTCTTTGCGAAAAAGATAAAGATACAAATATTTTAGAGCCATGGTTACAGCAATTGGCGCCAGACGGGAATATTTATTTTACACATCAGGGATCAGGGTTCTGCCTATCGATGCTTGAAAATGCAGATAACAAGTATGATGGAACTGAACAGAGCCCTAAATTGGTATCTGTAGAACTACCCGACAATTACAATTACTATCAAGGAAGATCATTACCTATGTACCCTAACTACCGTCTTGGAGCACTGGTAGGCCCTTGTGACACCCTCACCTCAGTACGAGCAGATAAGCCACCGGCTGCCAGTCTGCAGGTATATCCCAACCCTTCAGCAGGTGATATAGTCACAGAGATTACACTACCCGATTATGGTCTTGCACAAACTACCGAGCTGAGGGTATTTGATGCATCCGGCAAGGAAGTATATAGCTGGCGGTACCCTGCGTACAGCTACCTACATGTGATACCCGCCGGCCGTCTGAGTGCCGGTGTCTATACCGCTGTGCTGATGTACAAGGCCAGCCCAGTACAATATGTGAAGTTTAGTGTGGTGCGGTAGGATAGCGGTTTATCCGAGATAATTGTTGTCGCAATCTTAGCCTATTTTAAACATTTGTACACTTGTCAGCAATTTAACAGTTTTAATCCAGTGTAAAGATTCTAATTGTATTGGCCGTAATCTCCATCCAGCATTTGTAAATGTACTGAATGTTATTGGCCTGGTCTAGAAATGTAGGTGTATTTTCAAGATTGAAGCCTTTTTCATATAATCGAGCCACCAAAATTGTTATCACGGCTTTGTTTAAAATATATAAACTCGGAGTTTGAATCTTAGTAATCAATGGCGATCTGATATCTGATTTTAATGAACAGGCCTGATATCAACCGGTCAGAAAGCATACAGAATAAATATCTGTCCGGGGGTACTTCAGAATGCTTAAACAGAATAAAATTTTGTTTTAATGAACGAGGTAAAAAAACTATTAAAAAATAGTTAGGAATAATGATCATAAAGTACTATCTTTATGGAAAGTTAAGTAACCAATTAAAACAATTTCAATATGAAGACACCTCGACACCTCGACACCTCGACACCTCGACACCTCGACACCTCGGTATTAGAATCAAAAGATTATTCATTTTAATGCTGTGTTTCATGCCAGCATTAGTGTTTTCTCAGATATATTCCTTTCAGTCATATTTTATCTCAGGTGTATCTGTATTGCCTGAAGGTACTTATGCAAATTGTACTTTCACGTGTACTTCAGGAAGTGTTATTCGTTTGAAGGTTGAATTGTATTCTTTTTACTCTTGTACATTTGAGAGTTATTCAGGTCCGGATTTGTGGGAGGGAATTTATGTACCTAATCAAGGCAGTGCAGCATTTGTAGGATGTAGATTTTATAATGCAGTCACTTCAGTAAAAGGTTTTGTTGGGGCACACTTGAATTTTAGATCATGTACTTTTGTGGACAACAAATATGGCATTTATATGGATGGTACATCCAATCAAAGCTTTTCAAATTCTAAGTTGTCAGCCAATTATAATGAATTCTATGGTACTACAAATGGGATTAATGATCCTACTGTGGGGAATCATTCGTTGGTAGGCATAGAAGTAAATGATATGGCAGCACCAAATATCACAGACGGAAACTATTTTCATGATTTGCAAAACGGCATAATCCTTCGTAATAGTAATTTGCATTATTTTAATCTGTTTTTTCCCAATAAGCCCTTGCTTGGCACAAATGTATATGAAAATATACAACCTAAACCTGGCAGTATTAACCTTAATGAAAATGGAAATGGCATTTTGGTCGAAGGAGGTAAAACGGGTATTTCAACAATATGGTTGGATGGTGGCAGCTCATATTATCTACCTTCATACAATTTTACTGGGAACTATAATTTTATAAACTGTAAAGTTGGAGTGAAGGCTGTTAATGCAAATCTCCATTTAAATTTTAACGATTTTCTTAACTGTGAACGTGCTATTTTGGTAACTGGGGTAAAAAGTTCGAATATCCAATGTAACATAGAGAAGAATAAGATTGTTAATTCGTTTATAGGCATAGATCTGGTTGATAATCACGGTGGACCGATAGGCACAATTTACAGGGACACCATAGTCGGTGGCAATATGTCTGTAAATGGATGTGGGGTACGGGCGTTAAATGCATTGGGTTTTTCCAGCTCAAATATAGTTATCAAAGAGAATAACATACAAGTAAACCGGAGTGGTATGACCGGAATACAGTCTTCTGGTGTAAGTGATTTAAAAATATATGACAATAAGATTAATATTTCCGGCAGTTTGTTTTCATACAAAGGGATTCATTTGCTTAATACAGCCAATGATAATCTCATTGCAGAGAACGATATAACGGGGTCAGAAGGCCCAGTTTGGATAGAGAGTATTTCGGATGAACGAAACGGTATTAAAGTTGAAGGCTGTATGCAGTCTGATATCGGCTGCAATAATGTAATAGCTGGTGTAGGTGCGGGCCTACAAATATTGGATGATTGTGATAATTCAAAGATATACAAGAACACATTCAATAATTCCGGGGTTGGACTTTTATATGGACAGCCTTACACTTACCCGGGCAAGAGTGGTAACCAGTTTGGCAAGCTCAATCAATGGACAGGTTCGTTTGCAAAAGCTCCGGCATGGTGGTCGGTTGATTATCAAGTTGAGACATGGATTTTAGAATCACAATACCATGCAGTGCCTAAATATTCTGTTTATCACCCATACGGGATATTGAACGAAGACCTCCTCAATGACTGGTTTAAGGATGAACCCGGTGGCAGCCCTGACCCGTGCAAGCAGGCGGTTATTGGTGGCCCTCAAGATGATGCGCTTAATGATCATGAGTTGAATATTGTTAACGGTGTACCGGGTAGTCAAGAAGATGATGCTGCACATTATTGGAACACTCGCTGGAATCTTTTCAACAAATTGAAGCGAAGCCCAGACTTGACAATAGATTCGACTATTGAGAGTTATATAAATGCGGAGGCACAAACGAATCTTGGAAGGTTCCACGAATCTTGGTCGCTGATTAATAATTTTGTAGCTTTAGATAGTATTCAGAGACAGCAGTATGATTATCTGCAGGATTCATTACAGAGAATGCTTATTGAAGCACAAGATTTGTATCAAGTAGCTTATGAGGAGCAACTCTTGTATGGTTCAGTGACCGGAACTACAAAAGACTCAATAAACTCGCTGAGTGTTCTTATAAATCAATCAGCGGACAGTCTAGTGCAGTTAGGTCAGATAATAGAAGAAAAATGGACAGCCTCCGTATTTACTGCTGACAGCATACTTGGGAAAATAATACCTGCTACGATACAGGAACAGCTACAATGGGATGTTCAGAAGGTTTACCTTTCTGTATTGTTGTCGGGTGAAATTCCAGATTCTATTGGGAAGATAATGTTACACAATATGGCTGATGAATGCCCTAATACACATGGTCAGGGCGTCTGGTGGGCCAGGAATATATACAGAATTTTTAATCAAAACGATACGACTAATTATGTGAAATGGTGCGTGAAGCCTGAATCAAGACAATCTTCTTATTCAGAAAAAGAAGTGAATACTGATATTGTATTATATCCTAATCCAGGCATGGAGCACCTAACAGTTTCAGGATTAGATATCAGGGGGGGCGCAGAAATTGTGATAAAGAATGTCACAGGTATTCCGATCGTAAGCATAAAAACAGAGGGAACAAATGAAGCGACAATACCTACAAGTCATCTAGCTAATGGCTTGTATCTGGTAATCATAAGCCAGGGTGGTAGCAACACGGTGAAGACCTGGGCGAAAAGCACTAGATAAGTCATTGAATCATTAAAAAAGGTGCGGTTACTTTAAGACCAAACCTAACTGTATAAAATATGAACAGAATGAAACACACAACATTAATTATTATTATATTTCTGTTTGTCATCAGTTTTATGAACGGGAAACTATGGTCACAGGAGAAATACGACAACAACTGGGTATTCGGTATCAATAATCCATATATTCCGGATATAGTACCTGGTTATCAAATCTATTACTTCAATTTTGACGATTACGATCTCCATATTAAGCTTCATGGGAAAAAGCTAAAGAATCTTCTTGAATTTTGGGTAAGCTCGACCACGCTATCAGATTCCGAGGGAAATTTGCAAATAGCAACCTCTGGACATAGGTTGTTCAATGAAAAGATAGAAATTATACCTAATGGAGACAGCCTGAATTTTAATTCTCTTTGGGACACAGCACTGTATTATGCTCCAAGGGAGACCTGCCTGATTGTACCTGAGCCAGGGAATGAAGAGAATGCTGCTCTGGTGGTACATACACCAGTAAAGCGGGTGGGCAAAACCTTCGATTTTGCATGTGAAGCTGTCCGTATTACCAAAGTGCGCCTGAAGAACGGTATTGCGGATACGGTATTGTTTAAAAATGTGGTTATCGATACCGGTTTGTTTGAGTACATATCTATGTGTAAGCACGCGAACGGTCGTGACTGGTGGGTGTTGTATCCTGAAAGGTATAAAGATGTAGTACGCCGGTTTATGATAACACCGCAGGGTGCAGGCCCAGTACTGACTCAGTCAATAGAAGGGGCGGGTTTTGGCACTGGTAGCCCACATCATCGTTTTAGTCCAAATGGTGAATATTATGTTACCATGCATCTTGATGGGATAAAGCGGTATGATTTTGACAGATGTACGGGCTTGCTTTCTAATCCCATTGGTTGGAAAGCTTCAAGTATAGAGAATAGATTCGCAATTTTTTCGAAGAGTAGCCGGTATCTTTATCTCTCTACGGATACTGCCTCCAAGCTACTGCAGTTTGATATGAACGAACCAGTGCTGAAGGCGGATACAGTAGCGCTGTTAGACACACTGTACGATTCACCGGAGTACAAGGAAGGCCTGTATCGGTTTCGAAACATGCAGCTAGCCCCTGACGGGAAAATATACATACAGGGAGGCCCTCACCGGATGAGTGTAATCAACGATCCGGACAAAGGAGGCAAGGCGTGTAAGCTTACCCAATGGTCATTAGAGCTTCCTGCATACGAATACGGGTCGAGCAACAGGATGCCGAATATAAGACTTGGCCCCTTAGAAGGTGGCTGTGATACACTTGGCATCTATAAGAAGCCTTTAGCGAAATTCAGGTATGTAAAAGACACACTAAACAAAGGCCTTGTAGAGTTTATAGATCTCAGTGATTATGATCCTACGCAGTGGTATTGGGATTTTGGTGACGGTGGGCAGAGTAGTGAGCAACGTCCGCTGCATACATATAAGCAGACCGGGGTATATAATGTGTGCCTGACGGCAAGTAATAAACATGGAAGTGACACCTATTGTCGGTATGTAGATATAGGTGCTTTAGCAACCAGCGATGTGCTGTCAACCATAAGTTGCAAGGCATTCCCAAACCCAGCTACTGATTATATATTTATTTCGGTTTCAGAACCTGTGTACCAAAGTTTACGGCTAAAAGTATCAGACGTACAGGGCAGGATTTTAATCCAGACAAGATTTGATCTGCAACATGGATTTAATACATTGGATATATCAAAGCTGGCTTCGGGTATGTATTTTGTAGAGTTGCAAGATTGTTATGGAATGAGATTAAACAGTAAATTTGTAAAGCAGTGAGCTGAGATTCAATTGAGTAGGAATTTGGACAACTAATACTTTTGTCGTTACAAATTGAAATTACTTTCCGTTGCTACACAGTCATGCTGATGTACAAGGGCAGCCCGGCGATTACTGCGGTGAATGAAGCTGAATGAAACCGAAAACCCAACAGTTATATATTGTAACTCAGAAAAGGTAACAGACTCTTTAATGCCAATATTTATTATTTAAAAACCATTTCAAAAGCTCAAAAAGCCTTGTTAACAATGTTTTTTAGCTTTTGTATAAATTTTTTGTACTAATTATTTTCGTTTACATTCCTAATGTGTAATATGGGTTTAACAGACGATTTATAATATGAGGTACAAAATTCTCTAATATCCACAAACGCAAATACTCTACCGGTGACGAAGATGTGCTCTACGAGCAGGTGAAAGCACTGGCGAGGTAAAGAGCCGGGTGTTATTATATTACAACTTTGCTTTTACACCAACCGATATTGCAAATGCATTGATGGCATCTTTGTTTTGGATAACGGCCGGTTTGTATAACCTGTGGTAATATTCAGGCTGGATAAACGCGCTGGCACGGTCATTCAATCTTTTTTCGAAGCCTAATCCTATGCTGGCAGAATAATATAATCTGCTCAACAAATTCTCCTCGGGCCTGAGCACCTCCTGGCTGCTCAATGAAGCAGAAAACTTACCTCCATTGTCAGGTTGTCCACCATCAGCTAAAGCCTGATCTGGTTGTGGATTAAGGTGAAGATGGACATTACCACCTGCTACAGCATAGAATTTATACGATCTGTTATTCTTAAATAAATATTTGACTGTAAATGGCAGACGAAGATATTTTTGTGATGCTCGGTCAGTAGATGTGAAATTCTTTAGGTCAAGACTGTTGGACAGATCGTTTTTGTCATGTATGTATGAGATGCTGTTATAGGCTGCTCCTGTTTCTATTTCAAATTGTTTGAGGCGCCAGCCGAACGAAAGTCCACCACCTACTACAACACCGTAGCTGTTATTTTCTTCAGTATTCAGTTCCTCCATTTCACTCGATGCTACATTCTGATCGATGGCAGTTAATCCAAATACACCAATTCTGAAAGATTTATTTTGGTCTTTATTTACAACGATTGAAGGTGCCAGGTATTTATTCATAATAATAGAAGAAAGTACACTATGATGAGCAAGTGTTACATTTTGGTCTTTGGCTGTTCCATCGGTCACTACTTCAATATTTGGAATTTTTATGGAAGTATGGCTTGTCATTGCAATAGCTTTTGTACTTTTGGCAGGAAGCGATATAGTTTTTGTTGATTTGGTAGCAGCATATAATCGGCCTTCAGTCTGTAATGCACTGTTTGTGGTAGAGCGGGTAGGCTGTTCTGTGTTTGAAGATTTTGTACCAGTACTTTGAGTTTTGTTCAAACCTAATTGTACAATATCTCTTTGAGGTCTGACACCTCCCATTTCAAATACAGAAACTGAAGTCCAAAGTAAAAGAAGGATGACAGCCGCTTCGAGAATTTTATAACGGATTATTTTTCCTTGCCAGCTCTGTGATGCCAGTTTTTCTTCCATTAGTTGCCAGTGTGCCGGATTGAAGGGTACCTCACTATTGCTTAGCTCCCGGCTGATGATCCTATCAAAATCATCATCCTTGTTCTTTGTGTATTCAGCAAGTTCTTCTATTTCGAGCCTTTGCTGCATAAGTGTCCAATGCTCAGGCTGGTACGGAACTTCAAAATTTTCAAAATAATCTTTTATCTGTTTTTCATTCATTTTTCATCAAATTCGTCATCAAAAAAGGATGACTTTAGCATTTCTTTAAGTTTAGTACGAGCCTTCACCAGATTTGACCGCGAAGTACTTTCTGTGATACCCAATAATTCACCTATTTCTTTATGTGAATATCCTTCGATGACGTACAGGTTAAATACAGACCGATAAGCTGGAGTTAGTACCTGTATGCATTTCAGGATATCTTTCTCATTTATCATCGCATTGACATCTGCCGTACCTGCTTCAAGACTATAAACAGTGCCGATATCGTCGGTGCGGTGTTTGGCCATTTTTCGCAGATGATCGATGGCAGTATTGATAACAATAGTCTTCATCCACGATAACAATGAGGTGTTCGTCTGGTATTTATCAAGATTTCTGAAAATTTTGATAAAACCTTCATGCAATAAATCAAGTGCCTCGTCTTGGTGCGATGCATATCTCATACACACTGCCATTAGTTTTGGGTAGTGCATCTCGTACAACTTTTGCTGTGCCCAAGATTCCTTGGCTATGCATGCTGCAATAAGGTCCGACTCTATATTACTTAGCTTCAATACAAAATCCATTCTTCAAAAATTAAAAGTAGGCCTTTTTATTCAAATGTCAAAGTTTGGTTAGTTGATTTTTGGAATATTATAACGCAATATATACCAATACGCTGCTTTAATCTATAAGTGTTATAATTTTTATTATTTGTACTCCTATGTTTGTACGGACATATTTTTTTTGATTTTTAATAAATGTACTTTGAGGCAGCAAAACTTCTTTATAAGGTATCTGCTATAAGAATTGAAAACTGTGTAATTGACATCAAATCAGTTTCTTAAGACTGTTGATTGTTGAATTATTTTAATCCCTTGCGGGAAATGAATGGATATAGGCCGCAAAATAAAAGCACAGTTTAAAATTTTAAACAGAATATAATTTTGAACTTAAAAATAGTAATTGTTAAATTTATACTTGGTAATAAAAAAAGTTTATATATTGCCGATTCAAAACTTTTTTAGATTCAATTTCGTAGAATTGTTTTGCTGATTTTTTCATTAAATAGAATATTAAAAGACCTTATGAAAAAAGTTTTACTGTTTGTAGCAAGTATATGTCTGTCCGGATTATTGACCGCACAAGACATACATTTTTCCCAGTTTTACATGTCGCCGCTTAACCTCAACCCTGCATTGACGGGTGTGATGAATTGTAATATGCGTTTGGTAGGTAACTACCGTAACCAATATGCTTCAATTCTGAAGAGCAACGCGTTCAATACTTTTTCGGTGTCTTACGACCAAAAGATTCCTGTAGGCCGTTATGATTATTTCGGCGTAGGAGGAACACTCTGGGGCGACAAGGCCGGTTCTGCCGGTTTTGGTACTGTTCAGGCCAGATTGAGCGGTAGCTACAGCAAGAGAATGTCAGGTAGCAGATACAGCAGTAACTATCTCGTTTTTGGTGCTGACTTAGGTTTGTCACAACGCCGCATTAATTTTGCAAAACTTCAGTGGGGCACACAGCACGACGGGAATGGTGGTTATGACCCTAACCTCAACTCAGGAGAAACAAAATTTGATCGCGATAACTTCTTGTTTCTCGATATGAGTGCTGGGTTATTGTGGTTCAATGTATTCAACAAGACCAATAGTTTCTACCTTGGTGGAGCATTCAGTCACATGAACCGCGCCAATCAGTCATTTGATACGGATACTTATGACGGTCTTTATAGCAAATTTACCATACATTCAGGTCTTGACTATGTATTCCCTTACAGCAGAATCGGACTTAACCCGGGTATCGTTACATTCATACAAGGGCCATCTATGCAGATCAATACAGGTACGAACATTAAGTTCTTGCTTTCTGGTAATAAGAGAACTTATGAAGCATTCCAGTTTGGTGCATGGGTACGTCTTGCCAATAAGATTGACTCTGGTATTCTTGCAGATGCACTCATCCTAAGTACTAGATTTGACTTCGAACAGTTTGGTATAGGCTTCAGCTACGACCTTAACATCTCTAGTCTCAAGAATGCTACCGACCACAACGGAGCTTTCGAATTTTCTGGTATTTATAATATCTGCGGACCTGAAAGACGAGGTGTTTACTGTCCTAGATTCTAAATATTTTGTACACATATTAAGAGACAAGTCCTGTGATAACACGCACAAGACTTGTCTTTTTTGTTAATATTAAGATTATTCCTTTGATTTGTCAGCGGAATAATGTAAATTTACTTCGCAAAGGATATTATTTATACATATTAATTAATAAGATAATATATAAGCTTATGTTTGGCAGTAAAAAAAGTACCGAAACGGCAAATATTTCTCCCAATAGTGCTGCTGTTAACTCACTAGTTAAAAGTACAATTGTAGAAGGAACCGTAAGGGCAGAAAGTGATATAAGGGTAGATGGTGTTATTTTGGGCGACCTCACTTGTTCGGCTAAGGTTATCATCGGTCCAACAGGAGAAATAAAAGGAGAAGTGAAGTGTGTGAGCGCCATCATTGATGGCAAATTTGAAGGAAAACTAACTGTCGAAGACCTGCTCACTGTCAGAGAAACGGCAAGTGTCGTTGGTGATATCAGAACAGGTAAACTCATCGTACAGGCAGGTGCTGTGTTTAATGTAAACTGCGATATGGGCAAAAATACAAAGAAACCCGGCGGCAAAGACCCAAATCAACGCATTGAGCAAGTTTTGAAGGCTGAGAATGTCGGATAATAAACCATTGAAGTCCAGATCGTCTGCGCAGGTGGTACTTCAGTATTCTGGTATGGCATTTGAGATGCTGGTAATCATACTTGTTGGTTGGTTTATTGGTAAAACGGCAGATGAATATTTTAAATTCAGTAAGCCTGTGTTTGCCATCATTTTCATATTGATATTTACCATGTACTCTTTGTACCGTGTAATAAAAAGTCTCGAAAAGCTCAACAAGTGAGTTATGGGTTTTTGTAAATTTTTTTCATCCCTGCTGATTATAGCTGCTCTTGCTATTGGCTTAGTCACCTTATTACAATATGGCGGTTTTTTGCCCTCATCAGCATACGAAATTTCACTTGGCTCTGTCGGTCTATTCAGTGTATTCTGTTTAATCATTTATCTCGTGGCAGTGCGTCTTGCATCTTCTGCCAATATTTATCAGTTTAATAATGTTGTTCTCATTTCAGTATTAGGCAAGCTGGCATTGACAATGGCATTTTTAGCTGTTTTTAGGAAAATATACATGCCTGAGTCAAAATTTGTATATGTACCTTTCCTGTTGTTTTATATTCTTTATACTATCTTTGAAACCTATTTTCTCACCATCATTGGCAAACAGAAGAAATCATGACAGAGGATATACAGATAAAGGCTATCATCAATGCAGTGGACGAACTCACTTTCACTCAGCTATCAGCGAACAAACCTGATATCATCCAATTGGACGAAAATGTATATCAGTTATTACTAAATAATAAAAATTTTACGCTCACTTTGCTCGAGAAGCTTAACAACAAAAGCTACAAGATAAAGATAAATGGCAATATATACCAAGTCGATCTCAAAGATCAGCTTGACATGATGGTCGAAAAATTGGGGCTGTCGAGCAAAGCAGCCGGTAAAATAAATGAAATCAAGGCGCCCATGCCTGGTCTCGTCATAGATGTACTCGTAACTCCGGGTCAAACCATACAAAAAGGTGACAGCCTGCTAATACTGGAAGCCATGAAAATGGAAAATGTATTAAAAGCAGCCGGCGATGGTGTCATTGATCAGATTTGTGTATCAAAAGGTGACGCTGTCGAGAAGAATCACATCATGATCACGTTGATTTAACAAGAGCCTTTACACCTTAAAATTACCTGTAGTTTTGCTCCAGATACTTCTTGTAATCATCGAGGTTTTTATTGATTAGAAAAGCTTTATAGTTTTCTTTAGAGATAACCACGAGCTGCTCAGGTGTAAAATCTTTGTAGAAGCCCTTCATGTTTTTGGCTGCATTTTCAACATATTTGAATGCGGCATCTGCCTTGTCAAACTGCCTTATGACCACAAGTGGCGTTTGTGTATCCAAGAAGATATTGGTAACCTTCAACTTGTCAAAACTATAATATTCGCGGTTGTAGTTGGTGATTTCAACCTTGATGTCATTAATTTTCTCGAGTGCTGCACCCAATATAACCATCACATAATGTATATCATTTGGTGTATAACTGTAGGGCATGACATTAGAAGTGCTGTCTTTGGTCAGTGGTGCGGCAGACTCCACGCCCAGGATCCTGATGATTTCTTTAGAGCGTTTTTCTTCTTCAGTATTCGGATACTTGGCTATTATTTCTTTCAATGCTCCGATGTAGGCGGTTTTTCCTTCGAGGTTGCCGGATATCATGGCATTTAGCAATGCAAATTTGATTTTGTACTTGTTATCGCTACCAAACTCTCTCGATGCTTGCTTGATCTTTTCTGATGCTTCGGGGTATTTAGCAGATGAAAATAAAGCATAGGTTTCGTCATAATAACGGTCAAGACGTGTCTTTTCAGCATTTTTCTCTTCCAGATATTTTGGGTCTGACAATACACGTGCATAAGTAGAAGTCGGATATTTGCCGATTATTTTATCATAATAGGCACGTGCTCCCTCAATATCGCCTTTGCTGTTATAGGCCAAATATAGCAAATACCACGCTTCGAGCTCATGTTGGTTGTTCGGAAAACGAGTGAGGAGTTCTTCGAGTTGGGTTATTGATTTGTTGTCATCTTTCAGTTGTTCCTGATACAGCCTTCCGAGGTTTAGCATTGCGGTTTTTATTTTGTTTTCTGCTTCCTCTACCTCTTTAGGCGTTTTTGGTACCGCTGCCAAAACCTCTTTGATCATTTTTTCATCGTCTTCAGAGCTGAGTGTTGCTACGGCCGGATTGTTTTGTTGAATGTCGGAATTGCCTTTTACCCTGCGCCAGTCATCTGCCAGCTCTCGTTGGCCCCATAGTTTTACGAATTCCTTCTGACCTTTCTTTACCTGTTTTTCATCATAAGCAAAGAATGTGCTTTTCGCGCCACCACTTAGCGAATTACTTCTGTTGTTGGTGCGGTTTTCGATCTGGCTGAGAATATCAATCGGATCCGATTTTTTCTGACCTGTCACCGATTGTTGAGCTGCTTTACGGGCATCTTCTTCTTGTTTTTTTAGATTTTTGGCCAGTTTGTACTGGTCATCTGAGGACATTTTTGATATTTTTATCAGACTATCCTGTAATATTACTATTTGCTGATTTTTAGCTATTTCGGTGAGATTGTTACTAAATCTTTTGGTCTGAGTATAGCGTTCGTCAATGGTGGCCATTGTGGTCAGTGTACTGTCATAGTACGACTTTGAGCTAACGTAATTGCCATTATTGTAGTAAAGCTCTGCCAGCAACAAGTATGACTCTGTACGTTGAGATTTGTTTTTTGTGTTGGATACAAGCGAGGCTTTCAGATTTTCGATAGCAGTCGCAAAATCCTTTGATTCGATGTCAAGCTTAGCAAGTGTGAAATAAATCTGATCTTTAAAATCAACATTTTTTACATCCTTGAGCATTTTTTGCAGATATTTTTTGGCCTCCGGCAATGGTGTATTGCCCGCCCTCAATCCATTGAGTGCTATGTTGAGATGTGTATTGAATTCCATTTCGTAGCCCGGTTGGAATCTGAGTACTTGCTTATAAGCTGCAAGTGCTTCGCTCATACGGTTGTTGGTTTGATGTATCTGGGCAATGATGTAGGAGAAACGCGCTTTATCTTTTTTAACATCAGATGTATTGACGGCTGCCTGTAGAGGTTCGAGTGCCAGTTCATATTTCTTTTGTTTTAGAAAATAATAAGCTCTTAACTCATTGAGTTTGGCCAATACGTGTGGGAAAGTCTTAGGATTAGATAGAAGCTTGTTCATTACAGAAAGCGCTTCATCAAATTTTTGTTCTTCGATATATGTGCGAGCCAACCATATCAAGCCTTCCTGATAAGCCGGTTTTCTCTTGAGGAAATATTTATCGGGTTTTTCATTTTTTTTCTTTTCTTCTTCCTTAGCTTTTTGAGCAACAGTCTGGTCAGGTTTAGTATCTGGTTTGACATCAGCAGGTGTTTCGGACTTAGTTCCGGTTGGTTTTTCGGTATCTGGTTTACTTTCTGTTGTATTAGATTTTGGTGTTGCCGGCTTTGTCTTTTTCCCTTTTTTCTTATCTTTTGCAGCTTGTTTTTTTGCTTTCTCTTTGTCCTTTTGTGCTTGTTTTTTAGCCTTTTCCTTAGCCTTTTTTTCGTTTGCTTTTTCTTTCTGTGCTTGTTTTTTGGCCTTTTCTTTTTCTACTTTAGCCAGTTCGCGTTCTTCCTCTTTTTGGCGTTGTTCAAGTTCTTTTTGCTTTTCACGTTCTTTTCTTTCCTTTTCAAGTTGTTTTTGCTTGTTTATGCCTTTTAGTCTTTCTTTCATGCCTTCCGGGCTGAAATTTTTTGCCATAAACTCCAGCGTTTCTTCGGCACTTTCAAAATCCTGTTTCAGGTATTGCGCTTTTCCGGCCATCAGATAACAATCGTCTACCCAGTCAGATGCCGGACGAAGTGTGGCTACAGTAGCTACTTTCTCCACTACTTTGTCCATATCCGGCCCTACTGCTTTCGGATTTTCGACAGCCATATACGGGTACAAATCCAGAATTCTTGAATAATTATCTACATGCTGGTTGTTAAGTTTGATTAATGCCTCCTGGTATAGGACATTGGCATTAAAATAACCGTTGTATTTGGAAGTGATATTCTGGTAGGTTTTTTTCAAAAAAGACACATCCTCCTTCTTTTTCCTTGTGACACAAGAACTTAAAATCAGCAAAAATGCCAATAAAACTAAAGAATATCTGTTTATTAATTTCAAACCAGCTAATTTTGTATTTAAAAATAACGGCAAAGATAGTTAAAACACTTAGCTTTATACAATCTGCCACCAAAGCTTATATAACTGTTCTATTGAAAAATTATTTTGTTTTTTTGAAATTTTAATCAAATGGATAATCCAATAAAACTCAGTTGGAAACAGCGTTTGAAGGAGAATTACAGGCTTGTTGTCATGCACAATGAGACATTCAAGGAAGTAGGCTCCTATAAGCTGAATCTGCTCAATCTCTATATACTGCTAAGCAGCATTTTTGTTGCTCTTACCATACTTGTATTTTGTCTGGTGATGTACACGCCTATCAAAAAGTATATTCCCGGATATGGCGACTATAATCAGTATGCCAAAGTAGCTGCCCTACAAGACCGCATCCGAAAACTCGAGCAGGAAGTACAGGCACAAAATGAATACACCAACAATATAAAAAAAATACTCATCGGCGAGTACGAAACTGCCAAAGACCAGGATGAACAAAACGTGCCAAAAGAACTCGTAGTACCCGAACCTGTAAAAAGAATACCGGAAGATGAAAAACTCAGAAAAAGTGTAGGGAAAGAAAACAATTCGCAAAGTGCTCCGTCCTATAATTTCACGCCATTTGATGTGCCGATTGAAAATAATACCTTCATTTCACCACTGAAGGGAATTGTAAGCTCAGAGTTCAAATCTATACAAAAACACTACGGCATTGATGTAATCGCACCCAAGGATTCACCCATCAAAGCCATCAAAGATGGTCATGTAATACTGGCCGATTGGACACTCGAAACGGGTTTTACCATAGGCATACAGCACAGTAATAATATAGTCACATTTTATAAACATAACTCAAGTCTGCTAAAAAAGATTGGAGATACAGTAAAGCAAGGCGAATCCATAGCTGTCATCGGCAATACCGGTATGCTGACTGACGGATATCACCTTCATTTTGAGTTATGGCACAACGGTGCTCCTGTTGACCCGGCTGGCCTTATGACGTTTAACTAAGATTTGGAGTGGGCAAAGCTTAATTTTTCCACTTTATATTGCACCCACCGCTGGGGTACTGTACTTCATTGACTTGTCGGCCATCTAGTACAGCATCAATAGCAGCACGCAGATCGGCGCCTGTTACCGGTAGCTCAGACTTTGGTCTGGAAGCATCTAGACGCCCCCGATATACCAGTTTCATTTCCTTGTCAAACAGGTAAAGATCGGGCGTACATGCTGCATCATAGAGACGTGCTACTTCCTGGCTTTCGTCATAAAGATATGGGAACGGATAGTTGAGTTGAAGAGCTGTTTCTTTCATTTTTTCTGGACCATCTTGTGGGTATGCCTCGGCATCATTAGAGCTGATGGCAATGAATCCAACACCTCGTGGTATATAATCAGCGGCCAGTGCTACCAACTGTTCGTTGACGTGTATTACGTATGGGCAATGGTTGCAGATAAACATTACGACAGTAGCATTGTCTCCTTTGAGTTCATCTAGGGTTAACACCTTATCACTAACAGTATCCCGAAGTTGGAAGGGAGGAGCCTTTGTGCCCAAGGGCATCATATTTGATTCTATATAAGCCATAAGTTTAAAAACAGTCTTTATTAATTCCTAAAATATATTTCTTTACAATTTGGAGTTCGGGAGCAGTTTCACAACCGGAGAAACCAGTGAAATCAGTGTCTTGAAGCAATATTGCTGCTTCGGCAGTAAATACGCGTGATGTCGGCTGGTACGACCAATGCCATTTTTCCTGATTGTAACCGGTGCGATCGCTGTTTTTTTTCGAAGTATATGTCTGACAAAAACCATATTGTCCTGCATATCGCTGAAGCCACTCGTAGATTCTTTTTCCTTTTTTGGTGTTAAAATAAGCAGAATTGAGGTTGCAAAGATCGATGTCTGTACCCCAATGATGCCTTGATGCACCCGGCATGGCAGAATATCTGAGTATTGTAAGGGCCTTTGTCTGGTCAGTGGTTGCTTGTTTGTTCAGTTTGTCTTTGTACTTGAGTTCCGACCATTTTCTTTCCCAGATTGCTTTCTGATAGTCAAAATTTCTGGTGGCCGACACAATGGTAAGTGTTATATTATCCTTTAAAGCAGCTTCGTACATCCGAATAAATGCTTCCAGTACTTCTTTTCGCAGAAATGCACCTTTTTTCTCGGAATATTGATCAGGAATTCTTACAAAATCTGGATGTTTTGAAGGTTCGAATCTGCCCATCAGGTAATCTTTCATTGCTATGGGTTCGGTATTTAAGATGGCTTTTGTATCCATTTTAAAAGATATGAGGCTTATCAATATCCAAAAGTACGGCATTTGGGACAGTATTTGGTGATTTTATTTCGTATTAAAAGTATTCATGGTGTTGTTCAGGCCGATTGTACCAAAACTCAGCACGCATTCTGCAGCGCGGTCAATGAATTCGGGCAATGCATCTTCTTCTTCACGGTTCCAATTGCCCAGCACATAATCGACCTGCTGGCTTTTATAAAAATTGTTGCCAATGCCGCACCTAAGCCTGGCATAATGGTTGCCACCCAAGAGCTGATCGATACTTCGTAGGCCGTTGTGACCTCCATCCGAACCCTTAGCGCGCAGACGAAGTTTGCCGAAATCAATAGCGAGATCGTCGAGTACGACAAGCAGGTTTTCAGTAGGTATGGATTTTTTCTGCAGCCAGTAACGTACTGCTTTTCCGCTTAAATTCATATACGTAGTAGGTTTTACCAGAACAAAAATTCTGCCTTTCCATTTGAATTCAGTTACCCAGGCAAGGTTGTCATCTTCAAATTTTACGTCAAAACGATTGGCGAGTTTGTCTATTATTTTAAACCCGATATTGTGACGTGTATTTTCGTATTCTCTGCCCGGATTGCCCAAACCTGCTATCAGGTATTTCATATTACAATATATTTACAAAGATAATATGCTAATGTTTAGTTCAGTATCAGTAGTGTGTATGATTGTGAAATAATTATTTTACAAACTTGTTTAAAACAAAAAGAGCCTTTCGTGTGAAAAGCTCCTTACATTTTACCTTATCCTGTTGCTTGTGGCAACAAGAATAACCTACCTAGCGATGCAAAGATACGGTCTTTTCAATAAAAATGAAACTATTTTATTTTTTTTTATCAGGGCTAAAATGCTGCCCGGTTTACTTACTAATTTCTTTGTATTAACTTTGACACCGAATATGAAGTTATACCCAAAAGATGTTGGTTCCTTTGTCAGGAAGCTTACTTTGTGCAAGTTGTTCAATGTTTTGCTCATCTGGAGCTCGTATGTACTTACCAAATGGCTCAGAAGGCCGGTACAGTGGGGGCTGCCGATGACGGTAAGTATAGAGCCTACTACTGCATGCAATCTGCGTTGTCCCGAATGCCCAAGTGGGTTGCGGTCTTTTACCCGGAAAACAGGAAATCTCAAGAAGGATTTATTCAGTAAAGTAATAGATGAAATGGGCGACAAGCTCATGTACCTGATCTTTTATTTCCAAGGCGAACCATACATCAATCCGGCATTTCTGGAGATGGTAGCTTATGCCCGCAGGCGGAATATTTATACCATTACATCCACCAACGGTCATTTTTTAGATGACGAAAATGCAAGGGCAACTGTTGAATCAGGTCTTGACCGTCTCATCATCTCAGTAGATGGCACCACTCAGGAAGTCTATGAAGCGTACAGACGGGAAGGCAGGCTCGAAAAAGTACTAATAGGAGCGAAGAACGTGGTAAAATGGAAAAAACATCTGCAATCGCCAACACCGCATATCATATTCCAGTTTTTGGTAGTAAAACCCAATGAACACCAGATACCCGATATTTACAAGCTGGCTAACGAAATAGGTGTAGATGAAGTAAAGCTCAAGACTGCACAAGTATATGATTATGTAAATGGGAATGAACTGATACCCGACCAACAGAAGTATTCTCGTTATCTGAAGCAAGCTGATGGTACATATCGCCTGAGGCATTCTTTAGCCAATCATTGCTGGAAGCTCTGGCATGCATGTGTGATTACCTGGGACGGATATGTTTTGCCTTGCTGTTTTGACAAAGATGCTGCACATAGACTTGGCAACCTGCATACCCATCATTTCAAACATATATGGCATGGCCAACCATACCAAAACTTCAGGAAAGCCATACTGAAAGGTCGTTCTCAAATAGATATTTGTGCCAACTGCTCTGAAGGTTGCAAGGTGTGGGCTTGAGTTATTACAAGTGTTCTTCCACTTATGTCTATTTCTCGTAATTTTTTATACAACTAATGGAGAACGACTTACGTATTGTACTGATTATTAATACTAATAACAGAAAAATTTTTATGAAAAATTAAATGAACATAGTATTGATTAAATAAAAAAATAATTTAACTTTGTAGTTAATCAAAAATCAGGTCTATTTATCTCCCTGATGATGGTCTGACAACAAATTCCTGAATTCCATTTTGAAACGTATTTATTTAGTATTAATTAATATTTAACCCCGAATATCATTTTAAATACCAAAAACCAACCGGAATCATGCAGGCACAAAAAGTTATCATCAAAGGGAGACTGGATTTTGGAAGCTCAAAGAGTTTCGAAAAGGTAGTAAGTTTGTTTCAGCACAGGCTCGAGAATTTTTATAAAAACGATACGCTGATCAAGCCGGAGGAAATGTTTGATCCGGAGTCGCATTCGTTTATCATACCAAGGTTGGTGACACAGGCATTTCCGAAAACCTGGAACAACACCATTAGTGCATTTGAATACATCGCTCAGTTTGCTGTTACGGGCAATATCCATGCATTTATGTCAGAAAACGGCAACATAATACGCAAAAACTATATCGAGCCTCTCAATGATAAGCATGCAGTAAGAGCATACCAAAATGGGATAAAACTCGTCGATGACCCTGCCCAACAAGGTCAGGCACTACAATATCTTGATGAAGCCATTACTGCTTACGACAAACATGCCATGGCATACGAAAAAAGAGGATATGTCAAATACCTCTTAAAACAATTGGACGGCGCACTAATCGATTTTAACAAAAGCATAGGTGTTGACGATCAGAATCCGGAGCCTTATGTAGGAAAAGCTACCATTCTTGGCTTGCAGGAAAAAAGGCAGGAAGCAATTAGTACGCTTGATGAAGCACTTAAACTCTGTTTCCCATTACAGCCTATTTACTGGAAAATTAGACGGATAAAAGGACACTTGCACCTACAGGAAGGTCAGTTTCAGGAAGCGGCACAAGATTTTAAGTTTTTCCTCAACAAAAAATTTGACAAAGATAACCCTAACTACGCATGGCAACGTGTCATTATGTGGGACTATGCCAATGCCCTGATACAGTTGCATGAACTGGAAGAGGCACACAAATGGCTTAACCTCATCGAAGAAACACCATGTACCGGTAAAAAGATTTCGTACAAGGCGTTCTACAAGGTACGTTCGCAACTCAGGCAGAACCTCGGACTAAAAAACTGGACTACGGACATCGAAAAACTCAATGAACTGGAAGAGGGATCAAAGCAGACTCAAGATAATCTGATACTCTCCTGAATATAAAGAATAATTTTCGCTCTTATGGTATTTCGTTTTTTATCATAAATAGCATTTAGCGTGACATGAAAGACAATCCCATATCTGAACCAAAGTTCGTACAAAATGCGGAATTTGATGAAAGGATAGAAGCCCTGCGAAACCAGATTGATACAATTGACCATGAAATTTTGACACTCATAGCCGAACGAATGAAAGTGTCACTAAAAATCGGACATGAAAAATCAGTTTACAATATAACGGTTTTTCAAAAAGAAAGGTGGGCACAGATGTACGATGACCGGTTAAAAATATTGACAAGATCTGGCCTGTCGGTAGAATTTTCTGAAAATTTTTTGAAGATACTACATACTGAGTCTATCCGACAGCAAGTGGAAGTAATAAAAAAGATACAGGCAAAGGCCAATGAAGATGGCCACCCGACGTTGTAGTATTATGAAAAAATATCTGTTACTCAGTCTGATTTTGCTTTCCTTCATATTTGCACAAAACATTAAGGCACAAAACTACATTCAGCTGAAAAATGCACCTGAACAGCTAAAGAAGGATTTTCAAAATGGCAAGGAGTACTTTGACAAAAAAGATTACGATAAGTCGGTAAAGCTGTTTTCAAAGATTCTGATTAAAGAACCGCGTTTTATTGATGCACGCATATTTCTCGCAGCATCATTTGATCGTCAAAAAAAATATGACAATGCCATCGCAGAATACAAAAATGTACTTAAAACCGATACCTTGTACGAACCAGAGGTACTCTTGGCCATTGGCCGGCTTCTGAAAACCAAAGAGCAATATAAGGATGCCGCCTATTATTATGCACGATTTATAGCGCTGACTCCTGCTACAGACAATAAAAGGCAAATGGCAGCAGATGAAGCCGGTGTTTGTCGGTTTCTTGCGAATGCTATGGCCGACAAGAAAGATATTCATCTTTACAATCTTGGACCAACGATCAATACTTCTGCCCATGAGTATCTTCCTTGTCTATCAGTTGACGGTAAGACCCTGATATTTACAAGGGTTGTCAACAACAATGAAGATTTTTATCAAAGTATCATGAATGATGACGGAAGCTGGAGTAGTGCAGAACCCATCCATGAGCTCAACACACCTATGAATGAAGCCGGTCAAACCATCTCTGCCGATGGGCGGACACTTGTTTTTGTGGCTTGTGATTATCCGGATTCGTACGGTAGCTGTGACCTATACATCAGCTATCTGAAAAACGGAGTGTGGACACCGGCAAAGAATATGGGCAATATAGTCAATTCCACCTCCTGGGATTCACAACCTTCATTATCTGCAGATGGTAAAGTATTGTTTTTTACATCAAGCCGACGTGGTGGCATGGGCGGGTCTGATATCTGGGTAACATTTAAGGATGCTAATGGAAACTGGAAAAAACCGGGTCCACTCGCAGCACCTATCAATGATGCAGGAAAGTCGGAATCACCATTTATACATCCGGATGGACGCACATTGTATTTCAGAAGCGACCGCAAACCCGGAATAGGTGGCTTCGACCTCTATATGGCAAAAATGGATGAAGCAGGCAAATGGTCAGTTCCTCTCAATCTGGGCTATCCGATCAACACAAGCGAAGATGAAGGTGCGCTTATTGTTAGTACCGACGGCACTACAGCCTATTACTCATCAGATGTAAAGAATTCGGCAGATATTCCAAATTACGGTAAGAATGACATTTACCGTTTTACATTGCCAACAGAATTCAGGCCGGGAAAAGTTACATATCTGAAAGCAAAAGTTATAGATGACGCATCCGGCAAAGCTATTTCGGCAAATGTACAACTGCAACGGCTGAAAACAGGTACAAGTCTCACAGATATGATGGTAGAAGACGACGGGATATTTCTGGTGTGCATACCTGCAGGTGAAGCTTACGCTCTCAATGTATCAAAACCCGGCTATACTTTTTATTCCGCCAATTTTACAATGGATACTGTAACGCGTACAGAACCTTTCGATATGACCATCAGTTTGCAGAAAATAACCGGGAATAATGTGCCGGGCAATAAGCCTGTGGTACTCAACAACATATTTTTCAATACAGGCTCTGCCAGTCTGCGACAAGAATCGGAGTATGAATTGAACAAATTGTTAGCAATGCTTGTGGAGAACCCGTCAATAAAGATACAGATCAATGGGCATACAGATGATGTAGGTAATGAAGCAGATAACCTGAAGTTATCCACAGATCGAGCTAAAGCAGTTTATGATTTTCTTAAAGCAAAAGGAATAGATGCGGCAAGGTTGAGTTATAAAGGATTTGGCGAAAAAATGCCATTGGTAGAAAACAAGGATGAGAAATCAAGACAGACTAACAGAAGAACAGAATTTGAAATCAAATAAGTAAGTTCAAACTAAACATTCCGGCAATACGATGAACAAAACACGGATTATCACGAAGAGTGTCTGGATTTTGGCATTTGTGTCGATGTTCACAGATATGGCAAGTGAAATGCTCTATCCTGTCATGCCGGTTTATTTGCAGTCTGTTGGATTTTCGGTGATGCTAATTGGTGTGCTTGAAGGCATTGCCGAAGCTTTAGCCGGACTTAGCAAGGCGTATTTTGGAAGGTGGTCTGATGTTACCGGCAGACGTGTACCCTTTGTGCAGGTAGGGTATGGGCTCAGTGCCATTGCCAAGCCCATGATGGCAATACTTGCTGTGCCGCTTTGGATTTTTGTTGCTCGTACACTTGACCGGCTCGGTAAAGGGATAAGGACCGGTGCACGGGATGCCATCCTGACAGAACAATCTACGAATGCCACCAGAGGGCGTATATTTGGATTTCATCGTTCATTTGATACCGTAGGGGCTGTCATAGGCCCTTTGATGGCCTTGGCGTATCTTTATTATTATCCTGAAGATTACAGAACACTCTTTCTGCTTGCTTTTATTCCGGGTTTACTTGCGATATTTGCGTCATTCCGACTCAAAGAAGGTAATACAGCTAACGGAATGCAGCGTAAAAATACGGGCTTCTTTTCATTCATTCATTACTGGAAGCAAAGTTCTGCAGCCTATAAAAAGCTCGTCATCGGTCTATTAATATTTGCATTGATTAATAGTTCTGATATGTTTCTGTTGCTCAAGGCAAAACAAAGTGGCCTGAGTGATACCATGGTCATCGGTGTTTATATTTTGTACAATCTCGTCTTTGCCATCAGTGCTTATCCATTGGGCATACTGGGAGACCGCATAGGGTTAGGCAGGATGTTTTTGCTAGGTGTAGCATTATTTGCGCTTGTATATTTGAGTATCGGGTTTCAGACAGATGTATTTGTCATTGTCTTGCTTTTTTTAGTGTATGGTATCTACATTGCAGCTACTGAAGGTGTGTCGAAGGCATGGATAAGCAATTTTGTAGGTGAAAAAGACGTAGCAACCGCTATAGGTACGTACACAGGTTTTCAAAGTATTGCAACGATGTTCTCGAGTAGTATTGCAGGGGTTATTTGGTATAGCTACGGATCTGAAGTGACGTTCACCGTTGCGGGTTTAGGTGCAGTGGCTGTTTTTGTCTATTTTTGTTTGAAAGTGAAACTTGACCGGTAGAATACGGCTTTTTTTACGGAACTTTGCTGCAATGAACCAAAACGAACGATATGATACAAGTAGCTTCTTTTACGTACAATGTGTTTGAGGAAAATACATACATACTTTTTGATGAAACAAAAGAATGTATCATCATCGACCCGGGTTGTAACAATCAGACTGAACGGGACGATCTTAAAAAATTTATCGATACTAACATGCTCAAACCGGTCAGGTTAATCAACACACATTGCCATCTTGACCATATATTCGGCAATAAATGGGTGTATGTGACATACGGTTTGTTGCCGGAAATACACGAAGGCGAATGGCAGGTACTTCAAGCTGCACCACAAGTAAGCATGATGTACGGCGTTAGATGTGATGTTTCGCCTTCACCAGTTCGTTTTATCTCAGACGGAGATATTGTACGGTTTGGCAACTCAGCGTTAAAGTCAATTCTTGCACCGGGGCATTCACCCGCAAGCCTTTGTTTTTATGCCGAAAACGAAAAATTTCTCATTGGCGGAGATGTATTGTTTTATGAAAGTATTGGTAGAACGGATCTTCCAGGAGGCGATTATGATACATTGATTCATTCGATACAGAACAGACTCATGACGCTGCCGGATGATATAGAGGTACATTCCGGACACGGACCCAGTACTACCATCGGACATGAACGCAGGTACAACCCTTTTATTAACGAACATTGATGCAATAAAAAACAGGAAGCCTATTCTTTAATAGCATTAGCAAAACTGCCGGCTACCGATACCATTATACTGAACAGCAAAGGTGTAAGAAATCCGGAAATGGTGAAACCTTGGACCAAATAAGCAGCAATGTAAACAATGACCACATTAATAACAAGGTAAAACAAACCCAGTGTGAGTATGGTCACAGGAATGGCCAGAAACTGAAGTACAGGTTTTACAAAAGTATTAAGTACTGACATAGCTAGTGCCACCCAAAAAGCTGTAGCGTAAGACGAAATATGGAAACCCTTGAGTATCTTGTCAGCAATGATTACTGCAATAATGATGAAAACAAGACGGATGATGTAGTTTTTCATGTGATGTGCCAATTTAAGTAATTCAAAAATAATACAAAAAGCAATGCCTGAACTAAAAATTTGCCTGATTAACATCAAATAATTTTGTTCAGCACAATCAATCCATCCAACCGCGTTTCTTAAAATATCCGATCATACCGAGTAGTATGATAAACATAATGCCCAACACGTAAAAATAGCCATGCGGGTTTCTGAGCTCCGGCATATTGTCAAAGTTCATTCCATAGACTGAGGCAATAAAACTCAACGGAATAAATATAGATGAGATAATAGTCAGAGCCTTCATTACGTTATTCATGCGCATACTTATCTGTGCAATGTATAGATCATAGATACTGCTGAGCATATCTTTGAGGTTTTCGGTAAGCTCCATCAGATAGACGAGGTGATCAAATACATCTTTCAAAAATATGCTGGTAGATGCTTCAATATAAGCACTATCGGTTCTGCTCATTTTTCCAAGTGCTTCACGCAGGGGCTGTATGCTTCTTCTTATTTTAATAAGCTCTTTTTTCAGATGAAGTATTTTCTGGCGAATGTCTGTTTCGTTGCTTGTTTCAATATTTTTTTCGAGGGTTTCGACTTCTTCTTCCAGCCGGTCCATCACGAGGTAATAACCATCTACCTGTGCATCTACGAGTGCATAAGCGAGATAATCGGAGCCTTTTGACCTGGTTTTGCCAATAGTATTTCTCATGCGTTCTCTTACTGTGCGGAACGAGTCATCATGGCCTTCTTGAAAGCTGATTAAAAAATCCTGGCCTAAAATGATAGCATTCTGGAGATTTTGTATGCTGTAAGTTTCTTCATTGAGTGTCAGTGTATCAAAAATGAGGCATAGGTAATTGTCATATTCTTCAAATTTTGGTCTTTGCTCCACATCCACAATATTTTCAATGAGAATTGGGTGTAGGCCGAATTCATTGCCAATAGATGTAATTAGGTTGACCTGGTCAAGACCTTGTACATCTATCCATAAATTGCCGTTAGGTATTGGTAACAAGGCATCTATTCTGAACTCAGCCAGGTCAATTTCATTGAGGTGATCCTGGCTGTATTTGGTTATCCGGATGCAGGCATTAGTATTGCTAAATTTTCCCGTATAAATAATACTTCCGGGTGATAGGCCTACCTTGTTTCTTTTTTTCTTTGACACTGAAGAGATAGTTTGTACAAAATTATTAAAAATCTCATTCGGAATGTAAATAAAAAAGGGCAAAAGAAAATATCTTCTGCCCTATCTAATTTTTATCAAATCACCAAATGGTGAATTATTTTTGGCTATGTTCTTAATAAGTGTTGCAATAATGCACCTGATCTATATAGTTCCAGTGCCTGAGTACTTGAAAATATTATAACACCCAGTTGTTTTAGTCTGTTTGTCTGATTCTTCAGCTTTTCTAACACCAAAAACCAATTTAGATAACTTTGCAGATATTTGGTGGCCACTCCATTCATCGGGCGCATAAAGTCCCGTATTCTTTTGTCCGTATTATTCACGTTTTGTATATGGTAAATCTTTTCCGTTATGCGTTGCCCATGTGAGGCCATTATGGTTTTATGCTTTACTTGTTTATCTTTTGTGTATGAATCATAACTTACATGCTTATCGCTACACATCACCTCTACCTTCTCTATCTTGCCATCTAATATCCGGGCTACCGACTCCTTTGTAATCTGACCCAATTTTGCTACTTGCAAGCCTTTGTTCCCGTTTCTGTCAACTGTGGCTATTACCGCTACTTGTTCTTGGCTGATTCCTCGCTTTTTGCTTCTTGATCTCCTGGTGCCCCTTGCTCCGGACAACTTACGACTACCTTTTTGTGATAATGGAAAAAACAATTCGTCTATCTCTAATATCCCCGCATATTCGCCGGCACTCATGTTGTCAAAACATCTCAATAATTTATGACGCCATATAAACGATGTGTTTAGGCTGATTCCGCATTCACTCGCATTGCGACGCAGCGAATACCCACTTAACAGACCATAGATATAGGTCTTCATATCTTCTTTCTTCTTCACAAAACTCCATACCTTGTTGGTATTATCTGTAAAATGCTTCTTGCATGTATTGCAGTAATATTTCTGAGCCAGGTACTTCGTCTTGCCGTTTGCTCTTATTTTATCACTCGCACAATGCGGACATACTCGTATCTGCTGGTCGGCGCTAAGTATTTGCTCTCCCTTTTCAAGTATCTGTATCAACTCTCCTACAACTTCCTGCTTTCTAGGCTCAGCCAAACTGGTGAAATAGTCTTTGAAGTCTGTGTAAACCATTGTATCTTTATATTTTGTGTAAATATACGAATATATTTAAGAACATTGCCTTATTTTTCCGTAACTCTTACTGCTACCCTTCTATTCTGCTGCTTACATTCTTCTGTATCATTTGCAGGACAAACAGGATGTTCCTGACCATAGCCTTCAGCTGTAAGTCTTGTTTTTTCAATACCAAGGCCTACTAATGCATTCATAACGTTGGCTGCTCTGTCAGAAGACAATTTGAGGTTAGATACAGGGTTGCCCACATTATCAGTATAGGCACCAACTTTGATTTTCACTTTAGGGAAAGCCTTTAGAATCTCAGCTATGTTCTTAAGCTGAACTTCTGATTCAGGCATAAGGGTTGCCTTGCCGGTTTCGAACAGTAGCTGGTCGAAGTTGAACCATGTAGTTTTGTCAACTGGTTTGTTTGCATCTTCGATGAAGCTGATCAGCTGGCTTTCGATACCGTCTGTTTTAGCATTGGCAAGTGCAAATCCGCTAGAAAGTGTCTTGACAAAGCCTTGTACTGCTGTTTTGCCTGAATCAACCACTTCAGTAGCAGACTCTGTAACATTTTCAACTGCTGTGTTAGCTGCATCAGTTGCTTCAGTTTTGTTACAGTTCTTAAGAAAGTAAAGTGCGAGCAACAGACCAAGCAAGCCAAGGAGCCATGGAGCAAATTTGCCAAAGCCACCTGTAGAACCGGAAGAAGCTGCACCGCCTATGTTGTCACCTAAGAAGTCACCCAGGTTAGAGAAGCCTAACTGGCTGGCAAAACCTGCAGGCAATGCACTCTTAATAGAGCCTGCTTGACCCATCAAGAAATTAGCAAGACCTGAGATGCCAAGACCTTCAGACGATACTTTCTTTGACAACAAGCCCATTACTACAGGTGCTACAAGGCTCATAAGGCCTGATGCAGAACTTTTCTTTACACCTGCTGCGTTTGAAATCAAATCAAATACACCTTCAGTTTTGTTGCCGAACAACATTTTGATGATCGGGCCACCCATATTGAGGATTTTGTCAAAGCCTCCTGTCTGCCCTAGCATATTGCCAAGATTGCCTAATAAATCTGTGTGTTTGCTGCCTTTTGAGAATAGGCCCATCAGACCTTTTACGCCATCAGTTGTAGATGCCTGGTTTATTACGCCACCAAGTACTGCAGGCATGATAGAGCCAAGTGCAGACTGAGTGCTGGATGTTGATTCGCCAAGGTATTCTGCAGCTTTGTTAACAACTGTAGAGCCAATCTGATCTTTTAACAAGTCTAGTAAATTCATAGTCAAATGTTTTAAAAAAAATGATTAAAAAATGGTGTTAATTATGGGGGAAAATAATTTGCAGAAAAATAATCTTTTGAGCGTTAAATATATCAATATACATTATTGAGTGCGAAGGTATTTTATTATTAATGTTGGGTACACACTATAGACGCAGATTAACAAAAAAGTAACAAAATATTAAAACAATCCTGCAAGTAAGCAAAGTATCCCTTATTTTTGTTTTTCCTTAAAAAAATGCAACATAATGATTAACAGATATACCGACCTTATTCATCAGACTTTTGATTTTCCACAAGAGAGCTTTGAAATGGTGGATGGTTACCTTCGGTTCAATGATATAAACCTGATAGAACTGGTGCGGAAATATGGTACACCGCTTAAACTAACCTACGTGCCCAAAATCGGACAACAGGTAGAAAAGGCGAGGAAATTTTTCAAGAAAGCCATTAAGCATTCTGACTATCGTGGCAAATATTACTATTGCTACTGCACAAAAAGCTGCCATTTCAGTCATGTACTCGATGAGGTTCTTGCCCATGGTGCTCATCTAGAGACATCGTCTTCGTTTGATATTGATCTGGTATGGAAGCTATATAGCCGAGGCAAAATCGACGAAAAGACCATCATCATTAACAATGGATTCAAAACCGAGGAATATACCCGCAAGATTAGTGACCTAATCAACAAAGGATTTAAGAACATCATACCGGTGCTCGACAATAAAAGTGAAATATTTTACTACGATCAGTTTGTAGATACGGATGAGTATAATGTAGGTATCAGGGTAGCAACCGAAGAAGAGCCGAACTTCGAGTTTTATACCAGCCGATTGGGTATTCGCAATGCTGATGTTCTGCCGTTTTATAGAAGTGTACTTTCTCAAAACAAAAGAGCAAGGTTAAAAATGCTACATTTCTTTGTAGATACAGGTATCAAAGACTCTATCTACTACTGGGGCGAACTTAAGAAAGGCATAACGCTTTATTGTGAACTTAAAAAAATATGCCCTACACTGACAGCCCTAAACATCGGCGGTGGCATGCCAATACCTAACACACTCGGATTTGAATACGACTACCAGTATATGATTTCGGAGATTGTTCAATTAATAAAAGACTCGTGCAAAGAATATGGTATCGAAGAGCCGGACATCTATACCGAATTCGGGAAATATACAGTTGGCGAAAGTGGAGCCGTAATCCTCTCTGTGGTAAATGCAAAGAAGCAAAATGATTCGGAAATCTGGTACATGGTCGATAATTCGCTTATGAACACCATTCCTGATAGTTGGGGTATCGGTGAGCGGTTCATCTTGTTGCCTATTAACAAATGGAACAATGGATTTCGCAGGGTAAATATCGGTGGGCTTAGCTGCGATAACTCAGATTATTACAACGCTGAAGTTCATGAAAACCAGGTGTACCTGCCTGTGAACGAAGACGATAGTGACGAGCCACTCTACATCGGTTTTTTTCACACAGGTGCTTACCAAGATGCATTAAGTGGCTACGGGGGCATCAAGCATTGCCTCATCCCGTCACCAAAGCATATTATCGTAGATGTGGACGATAATGGTAAGCTGACCGACCGGGTTTTGTTTCCGGAGCAAACGGCCGAATCCATGTTGTCGATACTCGGATACTGATCTGATGATAGGCAGGGCAGATTTCCTTACAGAGGTACAGGCGAGACAGCGTATGAATGAATTGTCGTCGCAGGCAGTACCATATATATTTATTATTGATTTCCTGAAGGAAAATTCACTCGTCATCCCACTTGCAGCGCTTCATTCGGACAGCATCCAGTATGATTTCAGTGGGTTTACCAATGCAGTACAGTCAAAGATAGAGAACCGGGAAGTAGAATTTAAGAAATTTCCACAGAGCTTTGAAGACTTTGAAAAATCTTTCAAGCTTGTGATGGAAGAAATATTGTACGGAAACAGTTTTTTACTCAATCTTACCTGCCAAACACCAATAGAAATCAATTTTAGTCTGGGAGAAATATTTCAAAAGTCAAAAGCAAGGTACAAACTACTATTGCAAGGCAGTTATGTTTGCTTTTCGCCGGAAACATTCGTTCGAATCAAGGATAAGCACATTTATTCTTACCCAATGAAAGGAACAATAGATGCAAGTATCGAGGATGCGGAAAATATCATCTTGAACGATCCTAAAGAAAAAGCCGAACATTATACCATCGTTGACCTGATACGCAATGACCTGAGTATGGTGTCAGATAAGGTAAGGGTAACAAAATTTAGGTATATTGACAGGCTGAAAACCAATTTTGGTGAAATTCTTCAGGTGAGTTCCGAAGTAGAAGGCACACTCAGAGATGGTTATACAGCACACCTTGGAGATATTATTTTTACACTGCTGCCTGCCGGTTCCATCTCCGGTGCTCCCAAAGAACGAACAGTGCAGATTATCCGATCGGCTGAGACTTATGACAGAGGCTTCTATACAGGTATTGCTGGAATATTCGATGGAGAAAATCTGGATAGCACAGTACTAATAAGGTTCATAGAAGAGCAGGATGGAAGGAAATATTTTAAAAGCGGTGGTGGTATTACTTTTATGAGTGATGCAAGGGCAGAATATGAAGAAATGATAAGTAAAGTATATGTTCCGTTTTCTTGAAACCATAAGAATAAAAGACGGTACCAAACAGCTGGACGGGTACCATCTCAAACGGATGAAACGCACCTTGGGTACTGTGCCGCTTCCTTTTTCAGTGATTGAATTTAGTAAAATACTACAAGTGCCGAAAAACCTGCAATCCGTTACCGTAAAGGCACGATTATTATATGATGCAAATGGTTATGATATTGGGTTCGAAGCTTATACAAAAAGAGATATTCGGCGTATTATACTGAAAGATGCTGATACGCTTGTTTATGATAAAAAGTACGCCGACCGCTCGCAGCTGAATATACTCACAAATGGATTGCTGCCTGAAGAAGATGTACTGATCATCAAAAACGGACTGGTGACAGATACGAGCTATTGCAACGTAGCTTTTACCGACGGAGCAAAATGGTACACACCCAATATGCCATTGCTACATGGTACACAAAGAGCATATTTACTAAGAAAAAAAATGATACATCCAAAGAGAATATCAGTACTAGATATTTCCAGTTACAGTCACATCCGATTGTTCAATGCCATGATACCGTGGGACGAGGCCATCGAACTAGAAGTGGAAGAATCTATCGTCCGTATGTAATAATAAAAAGCTACAATCCTTGCTTATTTTTACAGTCATCTTTAACATAATTTTGGTGGTCGGAAAATGTTTTACAAGGATAAAGTAAAAGTCTGTAAATTGTTTTATTCACTCAATGACTGAACCACAGCTCGAAAAGTATATTTTTACACCTTAAAAGTAATGCTAAAAAGTTATGATGGCAACATTATATCATTTAAACTGTGTAAGGATTGAGACACCCATACAAGCTAATGTTTGCGGACATTGTTTGTTGATAAATGAAGCAGGGCGGCTGATATTGATTGATACAGGCATTGGTCTGTTAGACACTCAGGACCCTGAAGGGAGAATCGGTAAAGATCTTATAAATATGGTAGGGTACCAGTTGGATGAAAGCATAACAGCTATTAAGCAGATCGTAAAGCTTGGCTTAGACCCAGCAATGGTAACAGATTGTATCATTACACATCTTGATAATGACCACACCGGTGGTCTTGCCGATTTTCCTTTAGCGACAGTGCATATTGGGGCAGAAGAAATGGCAAACTATGAATCAGGCAATCTCAGATATTTGAAGATGCCTTTGGCTCATTTACCTAAAATAAAAACGTATAATACGAACGATACAGAATGGTTTGGGCTGCAGGCAAGAAAAATAGCGATTGGTACGGAGACGGAAATTTTCCTGGTTCCTCTGTTCGGGCATACGCTCGGCCATTGTGGCATAGCATTGCGAGTGAGTGACAGATGGTTGTTTTATATAGGTGATGCGTATTATTTACGAATTGAATTAACGGACAATGAGCACCCTGTCAATCAGCTGGCACAAATGCGTGCAGATGATAATGAAATACGACTGGAAAGTCTTGAAAAAATCAGAAAACTCAAAGCAACGCATCCGGAGATAGATTTATACGGATACCATGATATTGACGAATTTGATTATTTTGAAAAACAATAAACCACTCGCATTAGTCTGTAAAAGATTATCCGAAGTCAATTCGGATTTTGAGGAACTCGTGATGCTTTTGAATCAGGAGTTGGCGATTATTAACGGAGACAAGAACGATTTTTTCATACAGTTTAACAATATTGACCAGCTCAGGCACATCGTCATAGCATACCAATCGGGTAGGGCAGTAGGTTGCGGTGCAATGAAGGTATATGGTGATAATATGATGGAAATCAAGAGAATGTATGTAAGGCAGCCTTATCGTGGCAAAGGTGTAGCTTCTACAATTCTGTCAGAGTTAGAAAAATGGGCAGTTGAGTTGGGTACTCATCGATGTATTCTTGAGACACATGAGAGAATGAAAGATGCCATTGCATTGTATAAAAAAAATCAGTATGCTGAAATAGAAAGATACGGCCAATACAAGGATGAACCAAATAGTGTTTGCTTTGAAAAATGTTTTAATACAAGATAAGCACAATTTTGGTGAATATTTATCTGCATTCTAATAGCTAAAACCAACATTACAACAAACAAATATCAAAACCACAGATGACCGAAGAGGATGTAATAAACTTTAACCTGAATTATGCAATAGGCTTTCAATTATAACTATAATTGACTAACTTTGACTAAGTTATCAAATAAAAGAAATTCACCATTATGGTTAATCTTCCCATAGAGTATAGTG
>WBZR01001242.1_pt1 | contig 33338 bp, 32 predicted proteins | sample 5204231 | NCBI WGS metagenome assembly WBZR01 (sample SAMN12412403, study PRJNA552823) | activated sludge metagenome | isolation source: activated sludge from anammox sidestream of wastewater treatment plant... | place: USA: Virginia | collected 2017-08 | reverse complement strand
TCATCAGTTGCAGTGCTGAAGTTTTCAAGCATCAGGAAAACATTATCAAATTCTTTTCCCTTGGCTTTATGGATGGTAGAAACGAAAATGGTTTCTCCGTTCTTATTAATGAAATCTTCCAGCCTGGATTCACGGATGAATACTTCAAAATCAGATTTGTATTTCTTTTTGGGGTTGACCGCTTCAAAATCTTTAATAATGTTATTGCATACATCCAGCACGCTGCTGTTCCGGAACTTATCCACCAACTCCAGTTTGGCTTTTGCCCAAACCTTATCACTGATTATGAAAACATCATCTGCCAGGTACAACCGGCTGAGAAAAAATCTTACTTCTGAAAGATTATATAGACTGAAGCTGTCATTTGTCTGTATCAACCTGGCTTTCAAATTATGTTTCAATAGCAAGCCGGTTATTTGCAAAGCTTCTTCATTCTTCTTTGTGAGAACGCAGGTAGTTCCTGTAAGCCCGGTACTGAGTATGTCACGCACCAGCGGGTTAATAAGATGACTGCTTTGATAACGGACCAGTTTCAATTTTCCATTGTCTTGTTGTTTTGCAATGATCGGAGTGTTTTTCAGCCGGTGCAGTATCTTTTTTACAAATTGATTTGTAAATGATACAAGGTTGGCTTTGCTCCTGTAATTCTCGATCAACTCATATTTTACTGCTTTGTTCACTTTGATGAACTGTTCAAGATATTTTGAACTTGCTCCCCTGAACTCATAAACATTCTGGTCATCATCTCCGACTGCGATCACCCTCATATCCTCATTTTGCTCCATCAACGTATATATCAGGTTGAATTCATCTTCATCCATGTCTTGTGCTTCGTCGATCACAATAACGGTTTTAGTGATACGGCTTGTTTCCACTTCCTTGTTTTTAATTCTTTCGACCGCCTTTTTCAAGATCACATCTGATTTTTCCAGGGTGCCGACCTTTCCCAACAGATCAAAGCAATAGGAATGAAAAGTCTTTATTTCCACGAAGTTGGCTGCATTGCCAATCAGCTGAAGAAGTCGCTTTTTAAATTCTGTTGTTGCCGCCCTTGAAAAAGTCAACATGAGTAATTGTTCATGTTTTACATCTTCCATCAATAGCAAGGAAGCGAGCTTGTGAACCAGCACTCTGGTCTTTCCGCTGCCGGGGCCGGCAGCCACAACTATGTATTTCGCTTCGCGGTCATTTATGATTTTCAATTGTGCCGGTGAAAGTTCTCCGAATAATTGCCTGAACTTGGAAGGTGTCAGGTTGCGTTTAATTTCGTTCTGCCTGCTCCCTTTGAAATATTTATTAATGAATGAACTGTAGTTCAAGCGGAAATAGTCATCCACAAATTGCAAAGCGTCTTTGTAATCGCTGATCATCTTTTTTGCATATTCGCCCACGATATGGACTTGCTGGATCTTATTTTCGTAGAACTGATTCAGTTTTTGATAATCTTCGATCTTGTAACGTTTTTTGGTGTCTTTTTCAAGACGCTCTATGGTCAGGCGGTTGTACACAACCAGGAAACCACCTTCAATACTTATAGCCTCAATTCTTGAAAGATAAAAAAGAACGTCTTCTATGTCGTCAAAAGAAACATTCGTTTTAAAGAGTTTGGGATACCTCTCAAATTCAACTTTCAGTTCCTGAACAGAGAATTCGACCAGCACTTCCTCCTTTTCCGGTTCATCTTCTGAAGTGCCTGAGTTGATTTTTCCGTAGAGATAATCCACAATGAATTTTGCCAGTTCATGCCGCTTTTCCAGCTTTTCCTTCAACTGCACTTTCGGGTAAAGAGAAAGCACTGCGATCAGGTTCTTTGAGTATTCAAGATTATGCCGCTTGATCCAATTCTTGATAGTCCAGAAATTGATAAGGGTCTTTAATTTGTTGACGCTTACATTTTCACATCCTTTTTGTTCTGCTTCTTCATTCAATTCCTTAATATGAAATGTCTTTTCCTGTTCTTCAAAAACCTGAAGCAGGAAGTTCTCGATCTTGCAGTAAGATTCAACGATATTAAGCGAGCGGTTTTTATTATCGCTTTTCTTGATGAAAGCGGTCAGGTCTTTTGCATCTGCCAAAATCTTCTCTTCCCGAAGAAGATTGATGATGTTGATCACTTCTTCACGGACGATCCCCAAATGATCGCTGAGATAATCTACCCGCGACTCAGCAGCTTCATCTGTTGATTGTTTTCTGCTTTTACTGGAGAAGAGCTTCTTGATGATACGGATCCCTTTGATCTTCTGATTTTCTTCAAATTTTTCAGACTTATTGATCTTATCAATGGCTTCCTGGGCATTCCTGGAGAGTATGCTGTTTGCAAAAATCCTTGGCATGTTTTGCCTGCGTTTCAGATACCCGGCGTCTTCCAGGGCTGCGATAGCCGTTGTAACCCTAGTTTCGATCTCGACAACATTGTCATCCCATCCCGCTTTTCTTGCAATCTCTAAAGCGGAGTTTGAAACTGTTAAACGGAATTTTGAAATATCTTTTATGGCCCTCCACACTTGCTGGATCTCTTTGATGGAAAGCTTGGTTTGATTCAACAGGATAAAATGCTTGCTGAGATCCTCTTCGTTGAACAAAACATAACAATCAGCGCTTATATTCTCGTCTCTACCTGCCCTTCCCGCTTCCTGGACATAGTTTTCAAGAGAATCAGATATTTCATAATGGACCACCATGCCAACATCTTTTTTGTCAACACCCATGCCGAAGGCAGAAGTGGCAACCATGATCGAAACATCGCCGGTCATGAAGGCATTTTGATTTTCCGTTTTTTCGGTCATATCCATTTTACCGTGATAGGGTCTTGCATTGAAACCATCTTCGGTTAGTCTCTTTGCAAGTGAATAGGCTTTCCGTGTCCTTGAAACATAAACGATAGTGGGGCAATTCTTTTCTTCGATCAAATCCCTGAGTGCCTGGTATTTTTCTTCTTCATCTTTTTTTTCAAATACTTTATAATGGAGGTTGGTTCTTGATGCATTGGAAGTGAAAAGTTCAAGTTCAACAGACAACTTTTCCCGGAAATAATCCCTGATATCTTCGATCACTTTTTGCTTGGCTGTTGCAGTAAAACAGGAAACGGGGATTCCATCTTCAAGGTTTTTCTTTTCCCGGATCGCTTTGATGAAATCACCGATATACAGGTAATCAACCCTGAAATCCTGTCCCCATGAAGAAAAGCAATGTGCTTCGTCAATAACAAACCGGACAACCTTTCTATCCAAAAGCAATCGTTCGATTGTTCGTGAACGCAATGATTCCGGCGAGATGTAAAGAATGGAAGCAGAACCATTCTCAACCCGCTCAAATGATTTAGCCCTTTCAATCGGATCAAGCAAGCCGTTGATGGTAACGGCTTCGGTGATGCCGTTTTTTTCCAGATTGTCAACCTGGTCTTTCATCAGCGATTGTAATGGAGAAATTACAACGGTCAGGCCGTTGCAGCTCTCACCGCTCATTAAAGCGGGTACCTGGAAAGTGATTGACTTGCCGCCACCTGTCGGGAATAAAGCAAGAATTGATTTGTTGTGCACGGCAGTCTTCACTGCCCTTTCCTGCAGCGGCTCGCCTCCATATGTGCGGAATGAATCATAGCCAAAAAATCTTTTCAGGCCTTGGTGAATGTCAAATACATTGTCGCAATAGGCACATCCGCTTACACAGGGTTTGTTCCGCAACCGAAACATGATCTGCTCAACTTTGGGATAGTTTTTCAACACCCAGGGTGGTGTTACCGAACGGATCTTACTGTGGGTGATAAAGGAATGAATAAGCGATAAACAATAAGCAAGTTCAATAGGGTGTTCTGATATTATTTTTGAGAGGACGGCATGTTCGCAGATTTCGTTCTGAAATTTTCTGTGGATCAAACTTTCCGCATCTGTTTCCGGACTTGCATATCCGATAAAACGAAAAAAAGTAGAGAACTCTTTTTTATCTTTCAACAGCAGATAAAAGATCTGTTTGAGATCTTCATCAGTCTGCTTGAAGGCAGCTATTTCGTCGTAGAACAGGTCTTTTGCCTTGATCGAATCGTTCAAGGGATTATTCGTATCCTCCGTTTGAAGCTTATCGTCTTTGAGTAAGGCATGATAAGGCTTTGTCGGGAATAAAAGAGGGGAGAGAAATAAAGTATCAATGATGTTTTCGGAGTTAATTCCTGCATCAGTCAAAGCATTGCCGATATACTTTATGTCGTGATTGAGAATATTATGGCCGCAAACGTATTGTGATCCGTTTAAAAATGAAATGAACTCAGCTACCGAATTTCTATGAAATGAACTTCCGTCACTCCTGACACTGCCAATGTCAAGAATTTTCCGGCTCAATGGCTCAATCTCTGTATCAACAAATGCAACTGTATGCATTTTCAGGTAAGCATCTATTATTTTTCAAGTGAGTGAAACACAAAGTAATAAAACATGCGGAAATCTCATAATGAAGTGACTGGTCAATTAAGCATTCCATGAAGTTGGCTTTCTGTGTCTTAAAATATTTACGTTGCCTGAGAAACAGTACCGCTTTTGGCATGGTTGATTGATTATTTCCGGGTTATTTTTTGATTAATGATCAACTCCTGAATCATGGCAGATTTGACAGGCTGCTATGATTTTATAAGCTATGCGGGACTTCCTGCCCCGCATCAGTATTATATCGCTTTGAGCGATGAAGCGATGTTGACGGATTTGAAATTGCAGTTACCTGACGATGAGTCCTTGCGGAAGCTCGATTGGGAACATAAAGTGTTTCGTTTGAAATGAATCAAGGCGAAGGAAGTTTATTATCTCATTATTTTTTTCTTAGTTTCAAAAACTGAACCACCAGTATGCTCAGGCCGATACCGCAAATGATCCCGTTTCCGAAATAATGACCTTTATTGTCTATTTTAAAAGTGAAATTATAAAAGGAAACTGCCATTAGCACGACACCTAATCCGATAAACAGTAAATTCTTTTTCATTATTTATTATTGTTTAAATTTTGTAGATCAATTTTGATTGAAGAACTGGTTTTGATTGTCTGTAGCCCCAAAAATAATCCATACATCCCAAACTATGCGGGACATCCTGTCCCTCATCAGTATTCTATCGCTTTAAGCGATGGGATGGTGTTGACAGAAATGGAATTGTAGTTACATAACGACGAGTATCTGCGGATACTCAGCTATTCCGGCGGATATCTTTGGGTAAGGCTTTGCGGGAACTTATATTTGTAAATCATTATGAGACCCACCGAAGATACTTACCGGCATAAAGGGCTGCGAAAAAAACTGGCTGACGGCATTAGATCCAAAGGGGTCACTGATGAAAAAGTACTGGAAGCCATTGGCAAAATTCCCCGTCATTTTTTTCTTGACTCCGCATTTGATGAAGCGGCTTATGAAGACAGGGCTTTCCCTATTGGTGAAGGACAAACTATTTCACAACCCTACACGGTGGCATATCAAAGTCAATTGCTTGAAGTGAAAAATTTTGAAAAAGTACTGGAGATCGGCACGGGCAGTGCTTACCAGGCATGTGTGCTGGCAGAAATGGGAGCACAGGTGTTTACGATCGAAAGGCAGAAGAAATTATTTGAGAGCAACAAGACATTTCTTTTTTTGAAAAAATATCCTTCAATCAAATTATTTTATGGCGATGGATATGAAGGCCTTCCCAAATTTGCTCCCTTTGATAAAATCATCATTACTGCTGCCGCACCGGAGATTCCCCAAAAGCTGATCGAACAATTGAAACCCGGAGGCATGATGGTATTGCCGTTAGGCAGCGGAGATATTCAGCGCATGATCCGTATTACAAAACTCGAAACCGGGTCATTAAAAGAAGAAGTGTTTGACCAGTTTTCTTTCGTACCAATGATCGAAGGAAAAAAGTAGGAGGGAGGATTTTCCCGGAAAGACTGCGATTGACCGCTACACGTACTGCTCCAGCAACTGTATTCTCTTCTCCATTGGTGGATGGGTATCGAATAAGCCGGCAAAGAAACTTTTTTTCTTTGCCTGCGGATTGTCAATAAAAAGCTGGGCCACGTCTTCGCTATGCACCGCTTCGATCAGCGGGTCACTGTCAATTTTCCGTAATGCACTGGCAAGGGCATAAGGTTTTTTGGTCATCTCCGCCGAACCGGCATCTGCCATGTATTCCCGTTTGCGTGAAATACCGAAGCGAAGAAAGAGCGAAATGAAATAACAGACTGCCGTCACGGCTATGGCAATGAGTATGAGATAGCCACCGTCTTTTTTCCTGTTGCTTCCCCCGCTGAACTGTAAACTTCTTAAAGCCAGTTGCGCAAGAAATGCAAAGATGCCGACGAAGATGATGGAAATGATAAGTAATCTGGTATCCCTGTTTCTTATATGCGTTAATTCATGGCCGATAACGCCTTCCAGTTCGTCATCATTCAGTTTGTTGATGATGCCTCTTGATAAAGTAATGGAATAAGATTTCTGATCAATGCCGCTGGCAAAGGCATTCAGGGAGTCGTCATCTATGATATAGATCTTAGGAGTCGGCATGCCCAGTTGAATGCATAAATTTTCTACAAGATTATATACCCGCATATTATCTTTTCGCTGCAGCGGATAAGAAGATGTAGCGAGGCGGATAAAAAAAGAATGGCCGGAATAAGCGATCAAAAACCAGATCATCACTGCTATCAGCACAAATGGCAGGCCTTTGAAAAAAACCGTTGTAACGCCGGACAATGGTGCGGTAATGTATTCCCCTGCATTGTAATCTCCGGCTGCATTGTGGTTCTGGCTGCCTACGGTAAACAGTACCAGTACAAAATAAAGTGACAGCAACAATACCGGGAAGGCGATCAGCAATAAGAGAGAGTAAATGTTATTTCGACTTATCTGTGACTGTATGCCGACGTATTGCATAGCTAAACCTCATATTTCAGGCCCTTGACTTAAAATTGAATTTTTGGCGGTTCTTCCATTTGTTTACGGTCATCTGCGCCAAGGTCAAACATCACTTCACGCTGGAACCCGAAATTCTTTGCGATCATGTTGCCGGGGAATGATTCCACCGCATTATTATATTCCGTAGTTGCGCCATTAAAGAACCGGCGGGCTGCCGCCAGTTTGTTTTCGATATCGCTCAGTTCATTCTGCAGTTGTAAAAAATTCTGGTTGGCTTTTAAGTCGGGATAGGCTTCCACTGCAACTTTTAATCCCTGCAATGCCGTACCTAATTGTGTTTCTGCAGCTATTTTATCATTGATAGATTGTGCATTCATTGCAGCAGTGCGGGCTTCGGTGATCCTGGTGAGTAATTCCCTTTCATGGGTGGCATAACCCTTTACAGTATCTACCAGTTGAGGAACAAGATCATGCCGCTGGCGGAGTTGTACATCTATATCTGCAAACGCATTTTGCCGGCGGTTGCGGAGACGTACTAAACCATTGTACAAACTCACTACCCACATGGCTATAAGAAAAATGACTGCTACGACTACGATTACTGCTATCATAATGATTGATTATTTGAAGATGAAATTAAGGAATTTAAGGATGTAAGCTGTAAAAAAATTTAGCCCGGTAATGATCCCTCATCGGATCGGGGAAAGAAAGCTAATCTTCCGGTATCATGAAAAGAAAAAAGTGATACACAAAATCATGACAGATCATGTATCACCCTTTCTGAAACCGGCGAAATATTTTTTTCTTAAATGTTTTGATTGATGACCTGCTCCAGGTGATGGGCAGGAACCACGCCGGATTGCCTCCATAAAATCTCCCCGTTTTTGAAGAGGATGAGCGTAGGCACTCCCTGAATATGGTAAACACTGGATACCAGCGGGCTTTCATCCACATCCACTTTGATGATCGTGGCCTTATCCCCGATCTTTGTCTTCAGTTCTTCAAGAATCGGTTTCATCATCTTGCAAGGCCCGCACCATTCGGCGGAAAAATCTACCAACACCGGTTTTTCGGACCGGATGAGTTCTGAAAAGGTTTTTTGTTTTGCTTGTGTTTCCATGATCAGGCTCCTTTGATTTCTTCGTACCCGGTCTTAACCGGATCCGTTTCTTTGGTTATAGAAATATGTTTTGAAGTCTTTGCATCATCATAATTCTGTACATAACAGGCGCCCGAAGCGCATGCCAGTCCAAACAATCCCATGATGGCAAACCAGCCTCCCAGAAATACACCAACCCATTGATTGATCATGATGGATTGTATCATTACTGAAATGCCGAGAAGGAGATAGATCACCCTGATCCAGCTCCAGCCGCTTGTCAGTCTTTGTTTTAAAGTTCTCATATCAGCGGATTTTATTCTGAAGGCGCATCCAGCCGCCGCCGTTGTACACTTCAGTAAAGCCATGTGATTTTAAAATACTTTTTGCCGATGCGCTGCGCATGCCCGATGCACAACAGGTGATGACGGGTTTATTTTTCTTTAGTTTGTTCACCTGGCTTGTAAGATTATTTAACGGCATATTCACTGCGCCTTTGATATGCCCGTTCTGGAATTCGGCTTTTGTCCTTACATCTATTATCTGGGCGCCATCCTGAACCAAAGCTTTTAAATCAATCTTCGGCCCTGCCCCGAAAAGTTTTTTGATCAATTGTATCATTCTTGTTTTTTTATTTAGTTAAAATTTATTTTCAGCCAGCTTCCTCCGTTATTGCATTCGATACCCAGTCTTTTGAGGTATGCCATTGCCTGGCCACTGCGGTTGCCGCTGGCACAGCAAAGGATCAGCGGCTGTTCCATCTTTTTGATCTCCGCAAGACGATGCGGAATTTCATGCAGGGGAATATTGATGCTGCCTTCAACATGTCCGCCGGAAAACTCTTCTTTTGTTCTTACATCAATTATGGTATTTTGTTGTTTCATTCTTCTGTTACTTTATTTTTATTTGAAGTTTTATTTTCCTTTTTGAATAAATTGAAAAACAGGCCGCCCATCAATGCCCCGTACAAAGTGCTGTTGAGCGGGCGGGAAGTGATAGGGCAGGTTCCCGACACACACCCGATGAAATAATAATACAGGTATCCGCCGATGGCGCCTGCTGCAATACCGATCACCCAGAGTTTGTGTTTGATCAAAAAATTCATTACTAAAAAGTTTTTATGGCTTCACCAAGATCATAGACTTTTATTTTCCCTCCCAATTTTGAATGTACGATGCTGCTTCCTGCCGCACTGCGGAAGCCGGCAGCACAATGCACCACGACCGGCTTGTCATTGGGAATTTCTCCAACACGTTCTCTCAATTCATATAAAGGTATATTGATCGAATTCTGAAAGACTTTTAGTTCTTCCACTTCAGACGGGTTGCGTATGTCGAGTATGGTGAAAGCCCTGCTGTTTTTTTTCAATTCTGCAGAATCGAAATATTCCATTTTTACTTCACCGATATTTCCGGCAATTGCCCAAACGATCTGCTGCTCATAACCTATTTTGGCAACACGGGCAATGAAACGGTCCAGTTCAGCTTCATTAATTGCGACCAGGTAAAATGGTTCGCCGGGGCTGATGATGCTGCCCAGCCAGGTTTCAAATGAATTATCCTTTACAAGATTGATCGCATTCTTCAGATGGCCATTCCTGAAATTCTCCTGAGGCCTGGTGTCAATGATCGTGATGGCAGGGTCAATTTCTTGCACATTTATTGCCGCTATCCTCCTGATCTTTGAAATACTTTCTTCAAGATCATCCGCTCCTTTTTTATTCAGCCCGACTTCAAAGGGAAAATATTTTGGAATAAAAGGCTGGCCTTCCGGTAATTTTTTTACAAACTCTTCTTCGCTCATTTGCTGAAGGCTCCAGTTGGAGATTTTTTCTGCTCCGATCGTGCTGTGATTGGCTTCACTCAGCCCTTTGCCGCACAAACTTCCTGCACCATGCGCCGGGTAAACTTCAACATGGCCGGGCAGTTTCGCCAGTTTTTCGTGAAGAGAATGATACATCTGCCTTGCCAGTTCAGTTTTAGCGGCAGTAATGTTCCCCGCTTTTTCTCTCAGGTCCGGCCGTCCGCAATCGCCAATGAATAATGTATCGCCGGTGAACAATGCTTTTTCTTTCCCTTTTTCATCCAGGGCGATGATGCAGATACTATCGGGCGAATGTCCCGGGGTGTTTAATGCTTTTAGCGTTACGTGTCCCAGGATAATTGCATCGCCTTCATCAAAAGTTTGATGCGGGTATTCTGCACCCAGTAATTTACTCACATATATTGTAGCATCTGTCTTGCGTGCAATTTCAAGATGACTGCTTACAAAATCTGCATGCGGATGAGTCTCTATCACAGTTGTGATCCGTGCATCATGTCTTTCGGCAAAGTCATAATACGGCTGCGGATCCCGTACAGGATCTATCAATGCTATTTCCTGGTTACTCAGGATTGCATAAGAGTAATGTGATAGGTTCTTATCTTCAAATTGCTTTATCTGCATGATCTTTTTGCTTGTTACAGTGCCGTGAAAAGCGAATGCAAAGGTAAAAAGTATTGCACAGGGCTATCGTTACTTTTGTTACACTTCTTTTTTATTTTTTGGTGACTTCGTGGAGATGCCTAACATAGCCCAAATAGGGCAAAAGTTCACCAATGCGGTGAGCAGGAGAACAGCCCCGGTTGCTAAAAGAATGATTCCGGGGGTGCCTGAAATTACTTTTGTGAAATAGAGTACCGCAATAGTGATTGCCAGCGCTATCCTGATCATTTTATCTGCAGAGCCGATATTTGGTTTCATGATATTTAAATTTACCGTGATCAATATGTACCGTGCAAAATTCAACACATCATGGCACCCGCTCCGCTACTAATGTTACAAAACGGTTATCTTGTTTCTCCCGAGTTTTACCATGCCTTCGTCTTCCATTTGCTTCAACAGGCGGGATACAACGACACGGGCTGTACCCAGTTCGTTGGCTAATTGTTCATGGGTAACATATAATGTTCTGGCGCCGGTAATTTCTGCCTTCTTTTTGATAAAATTCAGTAACCGCTCATCCATTTTTTTGAACGCTACCGCATTGACAACGTCCAGCAGTTCTTCAAATCTTTTGTGGTATAACCTGAAAATGTAATCCAGCCATTCGGGGTATTGTTTGATCAGTTCACTGACCTTATCCACGGGAATAAAAAGTATTTCTGTTTCTTCTTCTGCCACTGCCTTCACTTTGCTGGTATCATGGTGCAATCCGCCGAGGAAAGACATGATGCAGCTTTCTCCCGACCGGATATAATAGAGCAAAATTTCCCTGCCTTCATCATCCGTTCTGATCACTTTCACACTGCCACTGAGGACTATGGGGATGGATCGTATGTAGGCATTCTCATTCAATATCGCTTCACCTTCTGAAAATGTTTTCATCTGGCCATATTCCAGAAGCTTTTCTTTGATACCCGTAGAAGCATTAAAGTCAGTTAACTTGTCTGTAGATTTCATCCTGCAAATTTACTGATGCAAATTTTAGCGGGGATACGCCTGAGCAGGGCAGGGTATTCCCTGCTATTTTTCAGGAATTGCCGGTTTTAAGGAAATTTCGAATAAAGAAAATGTTTTGTATTTACCATAAAAAAGTTAAGGGCTCCTGGAAAGGAGCCCCGAAACCATTAAACCTTATCCTATGAAAATTCACACCTAAGTTAAGCGAATTCTTCAGAACTAAAAAAAGAATTGTTTTTTTGTTTTTGTAACTTACGACGCTATAACTGACAAATTATGAGAATTGTTCCATTTGTTGTTTCTACCGTAGTCACTGCCGGTCTTGTTTTTGCCCTCAATAATAAATGGGGATCTGTACCTCCTCTCGGAAAATTTTTAAGCCCCCAGCAGGGTTTCTGGCAAAATGCAGAAGCTACCGATTATGATTTTTCAGGGGATATCAGATTACCCGGACTGAAAGGGAAAGTGGAAATATATTTTGATGGGCGGCTGGTGCCGCACATTTTCGCAGATAATGATGAAGATCTTTATTTCGCCCAGGGTTATATCCATGCCAAATTCAGGTTGTGGCAAATGGAGTTTCAGACTTTTGCAGCAGCGGGCAGGATAAGTGAACATCTGGGCAACGACCCGAGGTTTATCAATTATGATCGTGAAACAAGGCGGTTGGGGATGGGCTATGCAGCAGAAAAGGCGCTGAAAGAAATAGAATCCGATCCCGTAAGTAAAAACGGTTGCGATGCCTACACTTCAGGTGTCAATGCCTTCATCAACTCGCTCACGTATGCAACAATGCCCCTCGAATATAAACTCCTGGACTATAAACCCGAAGAGTGGAGCAATTTGAAGATATCTTTATTCCTGAAACAGATGAGCCGGACACTTGCCGGTTATGAGACTGACCTGGCAAACACAAATATGAAAACGGTTTTCAGTTTTGATGAATTCATGCAATTAGACAAACAGGTTTTTGATTCTTTAATTCCAATCGTGCCCAAAGGAACTAAATTCGATCCTCCCGGCATAGTTCCTGTAAAGCCGGCGTCGGCAGATTCATTGTATTTTCAAAATAAAAATATTATTGGAGATCTCACGGAAATCGGGAAACCTGATCCCGGCGATGGCAGCAATAACTGGGCTGTATCCGGGAAAAAAACGAAGAGCGGCGCTCCCATATTTTGTAATGATCCGCACCTGGAACTGACATTTCCTTCTATCTGGTATGAAATGCAATTAAATTCTCCTACGGTAAATGCATACGGAGCTACTTTTCCCGGATCACCCAACGTGATCATCGGGTTTAATGACAGCATAGCTTTTGGTTTTACCAATGCAGAAAGGGATGTAAAAGATTATTATGAAATCAAATTCAAAGATGACAGTAAGAAGGAATACTGGTTCAATGGGAGTTGGGTGAAAACGGATTGGCGTGTAGAACAAATAAAAGTACGGGGATCAAAGACGATACAGGACACAGTTGCCTATACGGTTTTTGGGCCGGTGATGTATGATAAAAGCTTTTCTAATGAGATTACACAAGGAAAAGCAATTGCTTGCCGCTGGACGGCGCATGATCCATCCAATGAAGGGTTGATGTGGTTCTACCTGGATCGTGCAAAAAATTATGATGATTATTACAAAGCCATTCAGGTATTTCAATGCCCCGGTCAGAATATGCTCTTTGCTTCCAAAGGCGGTGAAATTGCAATCTGGCAACAAGCAAAATTCCCGGCACGTTGGTATGGGCAGGGTTTATTTGTCATGCCGGGTGAAGACAGCAGCTATATGTGGCAGGGATATATTCCTCAAAAAGAAAATCCTCATGTCATCAATCCCGAAAGCGGATTCATTGAAAGCGCCAATCAAAGACCTGTGGATTCCTCTTATCCTTATTTTATTCCGGGAAACTATATTACCATGAGAGGTATCACTATTGCAAAAAGATTATCCGGCATGGAACAGATCACACCGGAAGATATGATGAAACTGCAATTTGATTACTTCAACACTTTTGCACAGGATGCAAGACCATTGATGCTGAAGTATATCAGAGAAAATGACCTCAATGCAGATGGCAAAAGGTACCTGGATATGGTAAAAAGCTGGGATCTTGAAGCCGGCCCCAATTCCACCGGGCAGACTGTTTTTAAAATCTGGTGGGATAGCCTGATGGTAGTGGTGTACCGGGACGAACTGGAACAGGTAAAATATATGAGGGTAATGCCTGAATCACAAACATTGCTGGAAGCATTACTGAAAGATCCTGATTATAAGTATGTAGATAATATCAACACGCCTCAAAAGGAAACATTGTATGATGATATGACGGACGCTTTAAATAAAGCGGCAGCGGAACTGCAGAAAGAAGAAAAAGAAGGGAAACTGATATGGACCAAGCACCAGGATCCTACCATTTTTCATTTATTGAAAACGATTACCGCATTTGCCAGGCAGCATATACCCGTTGGTGGAGATGGAAATATCATCAATGCGACTACGCATACGCATGGGCCAAGCTGGAGAATGATTGTTCAACTTTCTTCAAAAACCGAAGCCTATGGAGTTTTTCCGGGTGGCGAGAGTGGAAACCCGGGCAGCAAATTCTATGACAATTTTGTTGATAAATGGGCCAAAGGTGAATATTACAGCTTATGGATGATGCAGCGATCTGAGTCCAATGATAAAAGAGTGCAATGGGTACTGAACATGAGTAAAAAATGATCAGGAATGCACAGGTATCCCGGAGGGAAGAAATTTCTGAAATAAAATAAATCATAAAATAATTCTGAAAAATGAAATCAATAGTGGCCATCATCTTAACCGGCTTGCTCGCTTTTTTGGGAGGTATGTATATGCAATGGTGGAGTCTTGCCATTGCTGCTTTTCTTATTGCCTTATTGGTTCCGCAAAAAAGCGGGAAAGCTTTTCTTTCCGGCTTTCTCGGCGTTTTTCTCTTATGGAGCATTCTTGCCTGGTGGATTGATATAAGAAATGAAGGCATACTGGCAAAAAAGATTGCTGCAGTTTTACCATTAGGCGGTAATGAATATCTGTTAATCCTGGTAACAGCATTCCTCGGAGGTTTGGTGGCAGGATTTGCAGCACTTAGCGGATCATTCCTACGTTCCTCAAAAAGTTGATACAGGCAAAAGATTGGACTGAGAGCAACTCTCAGCTATTTTTTTTACCCTCTTTTTTCCAGGCCATATACCCGATCACGGCCATCAAAATGGTAAACACGGTACGGAATATTATTGCCTTGACAGTTTTAGCTTCATGGATTCCTCCATTGTTTATATAAACCTTCATGCTGATGAATGCAATGATCAAAGCAAGTGAGGCAATGACAAGCAGGGCAAAACTTAATTTCGCATACTTCCGGTTTGTATAAGATGCAATCAGGTAAATGAATGCGCATGCCATATTGGTATAAACAATGAACGGAACATAGTTACCTTCTTTTTCCCTGATGCCAAATAGGTCAAAAACAACGGAAGTGGTCATAAATAAAGAAACAGCTCCGATGAGCGCCAGCAAAATGGTTTGTATGATCTTCAGGTATTTCATTGCAACAGGTTGGTTTGGTTGAAGCTTGTCAGCAATGTAACATATTCCGGGCAAACCAGTTTCCGGAAAAAGCAAATTCCGCCTGTATTGATTGGCGGTCATATAAAATGTTTCACAGTAATTGATCTACCTTTACATTGAAATTTGGTTCAGCATGCAACTGGCCAATCATTATAAGATTATCCCGAAGGTTCGGGATTCAAATTTCAACATCATGCCGTTATTACACAACCGTATCTCCAACGAGGAACTGAAACAGCGTCTCCTCGAAGAGAAAGAACCCCGCACTACTGTTTCCTTTTACCATTATTTCAAAGTGGATGACCCGGAAAAATTCAGGGATCAACTCTACCGGTCATTGAATGTTCTTAAAGTTTTCGGACGTATTTACGTAGCTAAAGAAGGCATCAATGCACAGGCCAGTGTGCCTGCATCAAACTTTGATGCTTTCAAAAAATATATGTATTCCATTGAACCTCTCAATGAAGTACGATTGAACATTGCAGTGGAAGACGACGGCAAATCATTCTGGGTGCTGCGCATCAAAGTGCGTGATAAAATAGTGGCAGACGGAATAACCGATCCCGGTTTTGACATGTATAAAAAAGGAAAGTATGTCACTGCTGCAGAATTAAACGAAATGACAAAGGACCCCGATACGGTGATCATTGACATGCGTAACCATTATGAATATGAAGTGGGCCATTTCAGAAATGCAATGGAGATACCTTCGGATACATTCAGGCAGCAATTGCCCATGTCTGTTGAAATGATGAAAGATAAAAAGAATTCTAATATCATCATGTATTGCACCGGCGGCATCCGCTGTGAAAAGGCAAGCGCCTGGATGTTATATAATGGCTTTAAAAACGTATTTCACCTGGAAGGCGGCATCATTAATTATGTGAACCAGGCCAGGGAACAGGGATGGGAAAGTAATTTCATAGGCAAGAATTTTGTTTTTGATGAAAGGATGGGAGAGCGTATCACCGGAGATATTATCGCTCTGTGCCATCAATGCGGCAAACCGGCAGATACTCATGTGAACTGCGCCAATAACGGTTGCCATTTATTGTTCATTCAATGTGATGAATGCAGGGAAAAATTTGAAGGATGCTGCAGCTTGGAATGCAGGGATATTATTCATTTACCGGTTGAAGAACAAGAAAGGATACGGAAGGGAGCAGGTAAAGAAAAAAATATTTTTAATAAATCTAAAGCAAGATTAGAACACCTGAAAGAGGGTACCCACAAATAGTAAAAAGATTCAATTGATGTGTTCGCTCTATTTATCCGTATTTTAGCTGATTGAATTGCTTGTGAAAAAAACTTTCTCCGCCATACTGCTTGTTGCTTTATTCCTGAACGGGTCGGGGTATTATATTTTTTATAACCTGAGAAAGCAGGAATTAAAAAAAGCAATGAAAGAGTATTTGATGGCAATACCCGGCCCCGAGAATGTAACTGAATTCCGTTTCCCTGAAACGGATAAACAATCACTGGCAAAAATTGAATGGGAAAACAGTCATGAGTTTTGGTATGAAGGGGAATTGTACGACCTGATCGAAAAAAGAACAGAAAACGACCAGGTGGTCATCCGTTGTGTCAATGATGAAAAAGAAACCAGCCTGATGAAACTGGTGCAGAAAATTAGTGATGAAAACCAGGGAAATGCATCTTCAAAAAACAGTTCTGCAATTCTTTTAAAACTGATACAGGCTTCTTTCATTCCTTCCAGAGAGATCCGCACACAAGTCAATGCTCAGCTACAGCAATCATACTTTTATTTTCATACTTACCTGTTACCGGCGCACAGGGAAGTCTTAACTCCTCCTCCCAAACCGGCCTGTTAGAAATATTCAGGGACTGATGCAGTTTTGTACTGCACAGAATTTTTTTTATTTATCAAACAAGCAATTCGTTTATGAAACGTATTATTTTATTTGTGTGCATAACACAAACAATTTTTACAGGATTATTTGCCCAGCAATTGATCAGGGGAAAAGTGATGGATGCCTCAAGGGAAGTTCCTCTTTCCGGGGCTACGGTATCGCTTGCCGGGAAAAATGTGGCATTAACTGACGATCATGGCCGGTTTGCCATAGAATGTAATCAGGGTGCAAGGCTTACTGTATCATTTGTAGGCTATGAAACTTTTTCACATGTTATCAGAAATTGCAATGAAGAACTTGAGATTGATCTCGTTGCCACTGCACAAACTTTGGATAATGTAGAAATAACAGCTACTTCCAACCAAAACAAATCCATGCTGTTTCAGCCGTCTTCGATCACAAAACTTTCTGCTCCTGAGCTAAAACGCAGCCTTGGGCTTTTTATGGATGATGCCATCAATGGCAATGTTCCGGGCGTGACTATGCAACGGAGGGCAGTTTCTTCGGGCCAGCAATTCAATATACGGGGTTATGGTAATGGAAGCGGGGGCACAGGCCGGATGAGCAGTAATTTTGACGGGCAGGGTTATAAAGTGTATCTGAACGGGATACCTGTTACGGATGCAGAAGGGATCACAATGATGGATGATATTGATTTCGGATCAATAGGCGATGTGGAAATAACCAAGGGCCCTGCAGGAACACTGTATGGTTTAGCAGTAGCCGGCGTAGTTAATTTGCAAACAGTAAGCCCCGAAAAAGGAAAGACGTCCATCAGCCAGGATATACTCATTGGCAGTTACGGATTGCAGCGATATACCACAAGATTCCAGATGGGCGGAGACCGGTCTTCTTTGTTAGTGAATTACGGGCATCAGAAAATGGATGGCTATACTATTCATAATGCTTCGAAAAAAGATTTCGTGAATATTTACGGTACCATCAGTCCGAATGATAAAGAATCACTTTCGGTATATTTTGGTTACAGCAAAAGTTATGATGAACGGAATGGTGAACTGACCATTGCCCAGTATAACTCCAACGATTTTTCCGGTAACATCAATTATATTAAACAAAACGGCCACTCGGCGATCACCAGTTTCAGGACAGGGATCACTCATGTATATAATTTTTCAAAGAGTGTTTCAAATACGACAACTATTTTTGGTACCGGCGCCAGCAGTAATGCCAGCTCTGCAGCCGGGTGGACAGATAAGGCTCCGGTCAATTATGGCCTTCGTTCTGTTGTCAATACAAACTTTGCAGTTGCTGAAGGATATAACCTCAGCGGAATTACCGGGGTAGAAGTTCAGAGACAGGCGGCACAGACCATTGGCTACAGGATGTCTGATCCGCAAGGACTTTCTCATACCTGGTCTATTGGCGATCCGTATTATATTATCAGCAGCCAGACTTCAAACAAATTCAGCATTACCGGCACAAAATCATTGTTCACTGAATGGACACTGGCCATGCCATCAGATCTTTCACTGACAGCAGGACTGGGATACAGCAGCATGAATATTGATCTGCAGGACAGGAATTCGTTTTCGGCTACAGTTCCTTCCGAATTCAGTACCGGGTACAACAATATGCTGTCACCGCATATAGCGGTCAATAAAGTATTTCAGAAAAATTATTCGGTCTATTTCACCTACAGCAAAGGATACAAAGCGCCGACGAGTTCTTACTTTTATATTCCTTATGTTACAGGTGTTGCTTCCGGTACCGGAATAATTAATAAAGATTTAAAGCCGGAGATCGGGAATCAGTTTGAGTTTGGTACAAAAGGAAAATTGTGGAACAACAGGCTGAATTACCAGGTTGCTTTTTTTGATGCGGTGTTTTCAGATAAAATGTCCAATATCAATGTGCTTGATAACAGCGGTACTACCACATTGTATTCTTACGTAGTGAATGCAGGAAAACAGGATGATAAAGGGATAGAAGCACTACTCAAAATTACAGCCTATCAGTCGTCATCCGGTTTTATTGAATCAGTCCGTCCGTTTGCCAACTTAACTTTTTCCCGTTTTAAATACAGGGATTATTCATTTCACTATAAAGGAAAAGTGCAGGCAGACTCAGTGGTGCATTATGATGGGAAAGCGGTGGCCGGCGTGCCCAAATTCACCGGCAATTTAGGCGTGGATGTCATGGCACATTGCGGATTGTATGGCAACATGACCTATTTCTATAAAGACGGCTTCCCGATCACCTCTGATGGATTGAATAATACATCAAGTTATAGCCTGGTGAATGTAAAACTCGGTTACAGGAAAAGTATATCAGGGCATTTCGATCTTAATTTGTTTTTTGGCGCCAATAATATTACCGGAACAAAATATCCGATCATGGTATTTGTAAACCAGATTCCGGATGCTTATCTGGCCGGGCCGGCAAAAGCCAATTATTTTGGCGGGGTGAATGTGAAATATAATTTTTAATAAATGAAAGGCTGATTCAGGAATAAGAGAAAGAAAAACAGGGAGTTTTTAAATTATCATAGTTCTGAAACAGCCTTTTCTTTCAAAAACTGGAATATGAAAAAATTAATGATCTTATTATTGCCGGGGGTACTGTTTTTTTCCTGTGATCGCTTCGGAAAAAAACAAAATGAATCTGCCGGTAAATTGAGGATCGTATGCGTGTCCAAGCAACTGAACGAGATTATTTATGCTGTAGGCGGCGACACTGCACTGGTGGGAATTGATATCTCAAGTACATATCCCCCGGAGACAAAGAAGAAGACGACTGTCGGGTATCATCGTGCATTAAGCGGTGAAGGAATTATTTCGCTGAACCCAACAGTGGTATGGCATGATGGAAACATCGCCCCGGCACAAGTGATCGAACAAATAAAGAAAGTAGGCATTCCCATGCGTGAATTCAGCGGTGGATCAACTATTGATTCCACAAAGCTGCTGATCATGCAGGTCGCCAGGGAATTTCATAATGAAAAAAAAGGGCAGGAACTCTGTGACAAGCTGGATGCAGATATGGCAAAGTTAGATTCTGCAAGAAGATCCTATAAAGACAAACCACGTGTGCTGATCATTCATTTTGGACAGGCTGCAAATAAATATTTTGTAATGAGCAACAAAGGAATCCCCAACCAGATGCTCGAATGGGCCGGGGCTATCAATGCTACTGATACGTCTCAAAAATGGAGAGATCTGAGTCCTGAAGTAATCGCAATGGCACAACCGGATGTAATACTGGCAACAGATTTCGGATTTGACCTGCAGGGCAGCCTGGAGAAATTTAAACAACTGCCCGGGATAAGCTTATCACCAGCTGCAAAAAACAACCGGATTTACCGAATAGAAGAACATGACCTGGTTTATCTTGGGCCACGCACCGGGGAAAATGTCCTGGAGATCATGCACCTGGTTCATAAGAAATAATTTTTTTGTCTGATGAGTAAATTAAGTTTCAGATTTTATTACTTCAGTTTAGCCATCCTGCTATTTATTTCACTGATCATTTCAGCAAGGGTGGGAGCAGTAAATATTTCTTATGAAGACATTTTAAATTTTTTTGGTCATAAACTGGGTTTTATTCATGACAATAACCCCGATTCGATCCGGCAAGCTTTATTTTTTAAGATCCGGCTGCCCAGGGTTATTCTTTGTGCATTCGTTGGCGCAGCATTATCCGTTTCAGGCGCCCTGATGCAGGCATTGTTCCGCAATCCTATTGTAGAACCCGGTTTAGTCGGTACATCTTCCGGTGCTGCCTTAGGTGCCGCATTTGTTTTTGTCATGGGAAATACGCTGGCAGGACCCTTTGCAAACACAATCGGGCCGTTCCTGCTTCCACTCTTTGCTTTTTTAGGCGGCCTGGCAGCAACACTTATTGTGTATCGTTTATCAAGTGTGTTTGGTAAAACCAATGTCAATACTATGCTGCTTGCCGGAATTGCCGTGAATGCGTTGGCAAGTGGCGGAACAGGTTTTTTTTCTTACATCGCAAGAGATCCGCAGGCAAGGAGTATTACTTTCTGGAATTTAGGAACACTTTCGGGTGCGGATTGGCCTGCAGTAGAACTGGTAGGTGTTTCCACAACACTCGGCATCCTGATTTGCCTGCGTTACAGCAAATCATTAAATGCATTGCTGCTTGGTGAAACAGAAGCAAGCTATCTCGGGGTACATGCTGAAAAATTAAAAATGAAAGTAATCCTCATAAATACATTCATTGTAGCGATGGCCACTTCCATTGTCGGAGTCATTGGTTTTATCGGGTTGATCGTGCCTCATCTTTTACGGATGATGAAAAGTTCAGACAACAGGTTTCTTATCATTGCATCCGCATTGCTGGGGGCCATTTTACTGAACCTCGCTGATATGGTTTCCCGTATCCTGGTTGCGCCTTCTGAATTCCCAATCGGCATCATAACCGCATTTGTAGGTGCGCCGGTGTTTCTCTTTATCCTGATCAACAATAGCAGGAAGCAGCAACAGGGAGGTTTTTATGCTTAGGGCAGAAAAAATATTTTTTAAAGTGGGTGAAAAAACTTTATTGCAGGAAACCTCCGTTGCATTCGAAGAGAACCGTTTTCATGTAATCATGGGACCTAACGGCGCCGGGAAATCTACAATATTAAAAATACTGGCAGGCAGCCAGCGCCCTTCAGGAGGCAAAATCTTTTTTCATGAAAAAGAAATCCGCCTGTTCTCACAAAATGAACTAGCCCGCCTGCGAGCTGTTCTTTCACAACACTATAATATTACGTTTCCCATCGCTACAAGTGATATGGTCATGATGGGACGTTATCCATATTTTAAAACGGTTCCTTCAAAATCGGATAAAGAAATTTGCCAGATGGCTGCCGGAGTCATGCAGGCAACTGATTTGCTCGGCAGGGATTATAACACTTTATCCGGCGGGGAAATGCAAAAGATACAGATGAGCCGCATCCTGACGCAGATATGGGATACGCAGGAAACTGAAAATAAAATTCTTTTCCTGGATGAACCGGTCTCTCATCTTGACCTGAAGTATCAGCACCAGTTATTACAGGTGGCAAAAGAAATGTGTAAAAAAAACATTACAGTCATTGCAATTCTTCATGATATCAATCTTTCAATTACTTATGCAGACCGTATTCTTTTTATGAAACAAGGCAGGATCATATATGAACTCAAGGATCATTATCAGATCACTTCTGCAATCATAAAAGATGTATTTGATATGGACTCAGCCATCATTAACCCGGGAAACGGGAAAAAACCGGTGGTAGTGTTCTGAAATCTATTTCAGCTTCTCCAGGCTCCTGATGACCCGTTGATAGGTTTCGTCTTCACTAATATGCTGAGGAACGAATTTTTCACCGATCACTTTTTCATACAATTCGATATACCGTTGTGAAATGGTGTTTACCCATTCATCACTCATCTCCGGAACGTTTTGCCCTGCCTTACCCATAAAGTTATTTGCGATCAGCCACTCCCTAACAAATTCTTTGCTGAGCTGTTTCTGCCTTTCGCCTTTCATTTGCCTTTCTTCAAAACCTTCGGCATAAAAATAGCGGGATGAGTCCGGGGTATGAATTTCATCCATCAGGTAAATTTCATCACCAATCTTCCCGAATTCATATTTGGTATCCACAAGGATTAGCCCTCTTTTTGCAGCAATTTCTTTTCCCCTTGCAAATAATTTCAATGTGTACTTTTCAAGTATCTTCCATTCATCTTCATTTGCTAAGCCCTTTAACAGAATATCTTCCCTGCTGATATCTTCATCATGTCCCTGTGCTGCTTTAGTAGAAGGTGTGATTATGGGAGCAGGGAAGAAATCATTCTCTTTCATTCCTTCCGGCATTTTCATTCCGCAGAGTTCTCTTTTACCTGCTGAATAAGTCCTCCAAGCATGGCCTGTCAGGTTTCCTCTTACTACCATTTCAATTTTGAAAGGGATGCATTTTTTACCAACAGAGACGTTGGGGGCAGGAACGTCAGCCAGCCAGTTAGGACAAATATCTTTGGTAGCATGCAGCATATAAGCAGCGATCTGGTTCAACACCTGTCCTTTGAAAGGTACCGGCCGAGGAAGTATGACATCAAATGCAGATATCCGGTCCGAAGCAATCATGACCAACCAGTGTTCCCCGATCGTGTACACATCACGAACCTTGCCGCTATAGAATGCTGTCTGGCGCGGGAAGTTAAAATGGCTCATTGCCCGAAAATAGTAAATTGACCAGCAAATAGACGGAATAAAATATTATAAGTTTTCTTTGTATTTAAATTAAATTTTTATTTTAAACCATGAAATGTTATTTTTCCAATGAATTTCAAAACTTAAACTTGCCATTATGAGAAAATGCAGCCATTTTTCGATCACCTTACTATTGGCGCTCACCCTAACGCAATTGGTTTATTCCCAGGAAATCAGAATAACCGGTACGGTCAGAAACAGTTCATCCAATGAAGTTATTTCTTCAGTTTCTGTAGTTGTGAAAGGGGGAACGACAGGAACCTACACTTCTGAACAAGGCACCTTTGAGCTCAGAGTTAGCAAACTGCCTGTTACACTGGAGTTTTCGTCTATCGGATTTGCAACACTGGATATCACTGTGACTAATGCAAGTGAGCCGGTTAATGTTAAATTAGAACAGGTTTCCACTCTGGGACAGGATGTAGTTGTATCAGCCTCCCGGTTACCGGAAAGAATCCTGGAATCACCTGTCTCTATTGAGCGGGTAAGCAGTGCAACTATACGTACAGCACCTGCTGCAAATTACTATGATGTACTTTCCAACCTGAAAGGAGTGGAGCTCATTGCTTCTTCACTCACTTTTAAAACGCCGACTACAAGAGGTTTTGCCGGAAGCGGAAACACAAGGTTTAACCAGATAGTTGACGGTATGGACAACCAGGCTCCCGGCCTGAACTTCTCTGTGGGAAGTGTGATAGGCCTTACTGAACTGGATGTGGATAACATGGAATTACTGCCCGGTGCATCTTCTGCACTTTATGGCCCGGGGGGCATGAATGGAACATTGCTTATAACCAGTAAGGACCCTTTCAAATACCAGGGACTTTCTCTTCAGATCAAACAGGGTATCATGCATGTTGATGGCCGAGAAAGGAATTTATCTCCTTATTATAACTGGTCACTGCGCTGGGCACAAAAAGTGTCTGATAAATTTGCATTTAAAATCAATTCTGAACTGATACAGGCTAAAGACTGGTTAGCTGATGACTATCGTGATTATAAAAGGCTTGGCACCAGCGGTACCATTGTGCCGGGTACCAGATCAACTGATCCTAATTATGATGGTGTGAATGTTTATGGTGATGAAACATCAATTGACCTGCGTACTCAGGTACTCAATAAAATTGCACAGCAGGTTCCTTTCTGGCAAAGTTACATAAACAGTTTACCTGCAAATATTCCCGTATCAAGAACAGGATATACGGAAAAAGAAGTTGTCAATCCGAATACTTTAAACTTCAAACTTTCCGGCGCCCTTCAATATAAAATCACCGATAAACTGGAAGCGATACTTGAAGGGTATTGGGGTACCGGCAATACTGTTTATACAGGCAGCCAGCGTTATTCATTAAAGAATATGAAGATGGGGCAGTATAAACTTGAACTCAGGGCAAAAAACTGGTTTCTCCGAGGATATACAACACAGGAAAATGCAGGCGAATCACATAATCTTACAATCACTACCCAGTTATTTAATGAAGCATGGAAACCCAGCGCAACCTGGTACCAGCAATATGCTTTTGCCTATATAAATGCGAAAATGGGTGGCTTTGCCGATATTGATGCACATAACATTGCCCGTGCAACTGCTGACCAGGGAAGACCCAAAGCAGGTTCTGCTCAGTTTCAGCAGATCTTTGATCAGGTTAGAATGAAACCTATTCCGCAGGGAGGCCTGTTTTTAGATAAAAGCGACCTGTACATGGTGGAAGGCCAGTATAATCTTTCCAGCGCCATTAAGTTTGCAGAACTGCTGATAGGAGGAAACTGGAAGCAATATGTTCTGAACAGTGAAGGAACATTGTTTGCCGATCTGCCCGGCCACCCGATCAAAATAAATGAGATGGGCGCTTACGCACAATTGAGCAGGGAAATAGTAAAAAATGTACTTAAATTATCTGCCTCCGGCCGTTATGATAAAAATGAAAATTTCCAGGGTCGTTTTACGCCACGGATAACTGCTCTCATATCTCCGGCCAAGGATCACAATTTCAGGCTTTCTTATCAGACAGCATACCGTTTTCCCAGCACACAGCAACAATGGATTGATCTGAATGTAGGTACGGGAAGACTGCTGGGAGCCAATATTGCACTTTGGGAAAAATATGGCTTGTTAAGTAATCCGGGTTATGACCCGCTAACAGTACCTCCGCAAGGAACTAACCCCACTAAAATAACTTATAAAGAAGTAAAGCCTGAATCGGTAAGTTCTTTTGAAGTGGGTTACAAATCACTCATTAAAAACAAAGTGCTGATCGATATTTATGGTTATTGGGGTGCTTATGAGAATTTCCTTTCACGCCGCGATGTAATTCAATTCCCGGGTGGAGTGCCCGGCCCTAATTATACCGGCTATTCAATTGTGGTAAACTCACCGGCCAAAGTAAAAACATACGGTTGGGGCGCCAGCATTGAATGGTTGCTGCCGAAAAATTTCAATGTAAAAGCAAATATCAACTCAGATAATATCAAAGATGTGCCTACAGGTTTTCATGCTTATTTTGATGTGCCTGCATACAAAACCGGGTTGTCATTGTCCAATACAGGATTTGGACATCAAAAACTCTTAGGCTTTGATCTGACCTGGCGCTGGCAGGATGGGTTTTTCTACGAAAATGATTTTGCACAAGGCGACTTGCAGGCTTACAATGTCGTAGATGCTGCCCTGACTTATAAAAGACCTAAGATCCGTTCGATAATAAAACTTGGAGCAACAAACCTGCTGAACCAATATTATCGCACTGCAATCGGCAATCCGAGTATTGGCGGTTTGTATTACATCAGTTTTGCCTATAACGTGTTATAATGATATTATCTTTTAAAAATTAAAAACATGAAACTTAAACTATATAACAGAATGATCAAATCTATTTTGGCGGCTGTTTTATTTATAAGTATGCTGTCATCGTGCAATAAAGAATTACCCGTGGCTCAACCCATATTATTTCCACCGCCATCGGGTTCTTCTATATCAGATATCCTATCTGATCCCAATTACAGCATTTTGAAAGCGGCAGTCACCAGGGCAAATCTTACAAGCCTGCTTTCCGATCAAACAAAAGTCTTTACATTCTTTGCACCGGACAATGCCGCTATGCAATTATCCGGTATCCCCAGTGCAGCTGCGATAAACCTTATCAGGCCGGGCCAGTTAGACACACTGCTCCGGTATAATTTGATCGGCGGTCAGAAATATACATCTGCAAATATTTCTTCTGCATTTCCCAATATGTATCTGCAGAGTAGTTTTATTTTATCGCCTCCATCTGCATCATTGCCTCCGGGATTACGCATGCCGATATTCCCTGCTAAAAACGGGGTGGGTATGTTTGTGAATAATATTCCCGTTACCCAGGCAGATATACCGGCTGCCAATGGAGTGATTCATAAAGTGGCTGCAGTGGTAATGCCTCCTTCACAGTTTTTGTGGGACAGGATCAGCGCAGATCCCAACTTAACCTACTTAAAAGCTGCAATCCAGAGAGCTGATGAAGCTGCCAACGGCGCTCTTCAGGCCGCATTGAAGAATCCTGCTGCTAATCTTACAGTCTTTGCTCCTACAAATACTGCATTCCAGCAACTTCTTACTGCACAGATCACCCTTGCATTGATCGGGCAAGGCATGGATCCGGGCACAGCAGCGGCAACTGCTACTGCTTTGGCATCTTCACCTGCAGTTTTTCAAAACCCAGCAGTGGCATCTGTCCTTACAGCACAAACGGTGCAGGGCATTGTTGTCTATCATATTTTGGGTCAACGTGCTTTCTCAGTTAATTTTCCTTTGACAGCAACATCTTATCCGACATTGCTGAACTCGGCAATACCGGCACATCCCGGCGTAGCGCTTCAGGCTACATTCGGAACTTTAGGAGTAACAGCAGCAACAGTAAAAGGCCTGGGAAATGCAACGGCTTCTAATGTTATGATCAACCCGACACCGGCACCCGGCGGAACAAGCGACCAGCATTATATAAATGGAACAATGCATATTATTGACCAGGTACTTTTGCCTCAATAAGCTTTAACTAACATAAGGTGAAACCAAATGAAGCTGCCTGAAAAAGGCAGCTTTTTTTTGCACTTCATGCTAGTTTAAATAATTCAATGTTCAGGAGACCATAGTTAAAAAGCGCAGCAGCATTTATAAGTTTATTTTTTTATAACCTCATCCTTCTGCATAGCAAGATGGTGACCGCATCTGTTTTACTGCAGGTTTTACAGTCATTCAATTTTTTTTCCTGCGCTTCATACCCTGCCTGTTTCTTTTTGGGACAATCCATTTGCAAACACGTCACAATTTTAAAAACAAACAGAAGAAAAGGGAGATAAATGTATAACTCAACTTACCGGAGCGTTGTTGATGAAGCACCAATCATTTTACCGTTATGATAAATTTTCACTGCATAAGTTCCGGTTAGAAATGATTCAGGCCGGAAAATGGCAGTGATCGTTTTTCTTTTCTTCCTGGTATAAGTAAACTGTATTTTACGGCTGTAATGCCTCCATCCGTCATTCTCGACCGGAAATATATTCATTGCCCTAAGGCCAGTTCCGATTACCCGGTGATCAGGTCCGGTAAGGATTATATAGATACTATTTATTGAACCTGGAAGATCGGAATTTTGCAAATCAAATGACAGTACTAATTTTTCGGCCTCTTTTGCATCAGCTGTTACGCCCGGTTTATTTGAAATCATAGTAACTGCAGAAAAGTTGATACCTGATACTGTAAAATACAGGGGAACTTTTAGTGTTGCTGATTTTATTTTTTTTATGGCTTTTACCGGCATGTCTTCAGACACATAGCCGTAATCCTCATCATTGGGGCTCTGGCGCAGGGAAACTTTTTTTGCAGGCACAGAGTCTTTAAGAATAAAAATGGTGTCAGGCTTCACTGAACTATTGATCTTTTGCAAGGAATCTTTCAGAGCCTGCATTACGGCTCTCCTGATTTCGTTGGAGTCGGTATTCCATGCCTTCGTTGATGATTCAGGTGTTCTGCTTTCATCCGTGATAAAAAATATCCAGGTAGCAATCAGCATCACTGAAAGTAAAATGATTAATATGACTTTGAAATCTTTCATCGAACCGAATCATAAGCGTTTCTGAAGATGAAGGATTTGCAATTTATGAAGACTTAACCGGAAATAACCATCGTATTAACACGATACTATTACATTTCCCGGAATAAAAGAAATCAATTGTGAACCGGTATAATACTGCCCGGGAAAAGAAAAAAGGCTGCCCTTTTAAGACAGCCTCTTAGTGAATATTTTTTAAGCATCTCTATCCGAATAATCCGCCTTTTCTAAGGCTCCTTGTTCCTTCACCGATCTTAAAACCATTCTGATAAATTTCTATCTTATAATCACCTGTCTGGAATTTGCTTTGTTTGATGGGGAACTCAACCAGCTTTTGAGTACCCTGCTCGTACTGGATAGGCACCTTTACTGTATAAGGTTTATCGCCATCATTGCGGGTATTCAAAGTGCCGGAGCCCATAGAAGGATCACCGATAACTTTGCCGTCAGGGGCCGTAACCATGATATACATGTCTGCGGGTCCGGATTTAGCAATCCTGTTTTCAACATCAAATGAAACTACCAGTTTATCAACTTTCTTAGCTTTTGTTGTAGTTTTCTCTTTACCGTTTTTCTTATCATCTATCGGAGTTATTTTGATGTTAGATGCAACAAATGTGGAACCTACATCTACTGTTTTCTCCAGGTCCTGTTTTTGAGCAGTTGTGGTTTGCAGGTTCTGCTGCAGGTCAGTTTTTTCCTGAGTCAGGGATGTATTGGCTGCAGTTAGCTGCTGATTTTCGGTAGTAAGTCTTGCAACATCTGCTTCAAGGCCGGAGATTTTGTCATTCAATTGAGCGATCAGGCTTTTTGCCTGGGCTAATTCAGCTTCCGTGGCATTCTTCTTAGTCAGGATACTGCGGATCTGAGCTTTCAGGTTGGCGATGTCTTTTTGACGATCGGTCAACTTGCCCTGCAAATTGTTGTTGGAACTGGTAATGGAATCCAGCCTCATTTCTGCATCATCATACATATTTTTCAGCGAATCACGCTGTGTCATATACGATGTGCTCTGAGCCTGGAACGTCTGGATCTGTTCTGACGACTTATTTTTGTCGTACAAAAGATAACCCCATGTGCCCAGTAAGCCGGCTGCAAGCAAACCGATTACGATGTTTTTGCTGCCATTCTTTTTGGGTGGCTGATTAGGTACCTGGGGAGTAGCCGATGGATAATTTGTGTTTGTCATACAAGAGGATTTTTAGATTTTGGTTTTTATTTTTAATAAAACCGGAATTGGATGGTTATAAACTTCCGCAAGGTAGTTTATGTTTTCCGGTTGAAAAGGACACTTCATGTTAAAATATCCGTTTGGGGCGTGTATTTTCGAAAATCGTGCCAGAATTTTCTTCTGCATAAAAAGAGGGCCTCAATTTTATTTACATACTGTGATTAACAAACCATTTATCTTAGCAATATATGTCAGCAGAAAAGATCATAAATGAATGGAAGAAAAATATCTTCAAACCCGTATATTGGCTTGAAGGTGAGGAAGAATATTATATTGATCAAATCATGAACTATGCCGAACATAATCTTCTCCGTGAGAATGAGGCAGGCTTTAACCTGACCGTTTTTTACGGCAAAGATTCCAACTGGGCTGATGTGATCAATGCCTGCCGCAGATACCCGATGTTTGCTGAAAAGCAGGTAGTTCTTTTGAAAGAAGCTCAGCAAATGAGGGAAGTGGATAAGCTGGAGTCCTATGTGGAGAAGCCACTCGGCTCAACAGTTTTTGTGGTTTCTTATAAAGACAAGAAAGTGGATGGCCGGACCCGGTTTGCCAAACTGCTTAAGGAAAAAGGAGAGTTGCTGACCACAAAGAAAATGTATGAGAACAAACTTCCCGAATGGACAAAAGACCTCATTGAATCAAAAGGATTGACGATCTCTCAAAAAGCATTGATGCTTCTGGTAGATCATATCGGGAATGACCTGAGCAGGATAGACAATGAGATTGAAAAGATCAGGATAAACCTGGGATCAAAAAAAAATATCACCGAAACCGATATAGAAGAAAACATCGGTGTCAGCAAGGATTTTAATGTTTTTGAATTACAGGCAGCCATTGCCCATAAAGATCTGGCAAAGGCTATCCGCATCGTTCAGTATTTTGAAGGAAACCCCAAAGCCGGGCCAATCCAGATGGTGCTTCCGTCCCTGTATAGTTTTTTCAGCCGGGTGTTTATGATTTATGGTATTAAAACAAGAGATGAAAAAACTATTGCTGCCACGCTGGGGCTGGGCAATACGTTCTTTGTGAAAGATTATCTCAAAGCCCTGAATCTTTTTACCTACCCGCAGGTAGAGACTATCTTATTATTATTGCATCACTATAACCTGAGAAGTGTAGGAGTGAATGATGCCGGAACTGAAGATGCCTCATTGTTAAAAGAAATGATCGTGAAAATGATTTCCTGATCTTCAGAGTACTTTATCTGTTTCGATCTTGTCCTGGTGCATCTGCACTATTAATTCTTCAATACTGTCAAACTTGACTTCTTCCCTCAAATATTTTTTTACATAAACCTTTAAGGTCTCACCATAAATATCTTTATCAAAGTCAAAAATATTAACTTCAATCACTTTTTTCTTTCCGTCAACCGTGGGCCGAAATCCTATACTCATCATTCCTTTCAGCCTTTCCCTGTAACCCTGTGGCTGCGCATATACCGCATAAATGCCATTACGGGGAATGATCTTCTCTTCGTCCGGAATCCTGAGATTAGCAGTGGGAAAACCAAATGTTCTGCCCAGCTTATCTCCATGCACCACGATCCCGGAAAAAAAGAATTCATAGCCCAATAATTTATCGGCTATTTCAATTTTTCCTTCCAGCAGCGCTTCACGGATCTTTGTTGAACTGACCGATATTTCTTCCAGTATCTGTTTGGGAATTTCTTTCATTACATAACCATATTCCGATGCTCTCTTCTCCAGCAGCATATAATCACCTTTTCTTTCTTTTCCAAAACGATGGTCATATCCTATGATAATGGTATGCGGGTGAAATTTTTCGATCAGAAAATCCTTTATATAATCTTCTGCAGGCTGGTTTGCAAATGCATCGGTAAAAGGCACCACCACTACATGATCAACGCCCAATTGCTCCAGCAGATGAAGCTTTTCATCTAAAGTGTTGATCAGCCTGACCCCAAGGATTGTGGAGGCCACTACTTTTCGCGGATGAGGATGAAAGGTGATGATCACGGTTTCTCCGTTTATTGCTTTTGCCTCCTCTTTGAGGCTGCTGATGATTTGGCGATGGCCCATATGCACTCCATCAAACGTTCCGATAGTGATGACGGCATTTCGGAATACAGGTAAATTCTCAATATCTCTGTGTACTTTCATAAAAGGAGTGCAAAGCTAATTGATAATTGCCAATGTTTATTACTGAAAGACGATGGAAGGTTTGACAGCGAATGTTATTTTTGCTGCTCAAATATTTGTATGAGCCTTTATTCCCAACGAGGAGTGTCTGCACAGAAAGAAGAAGTTCATGAAGCCACTAAAAGCCTGGATAAAGGGCTTTATCCAAAAGCCTTTTGTAAGATTTATCCTGATATACTTGGAGGTGACAAAGATTGGGTGAATGTGATGCATGCTGACGGCGCAGGCACTAAAAGCATTCTTGCATATTTATACTGGAAAGAAACCGGAGATATTTCCGTGTGGAAAGGAATAGCGCAGGATGCCATTGTGATGAACCTCGATGATCTTCTTTGCACGGGGATCTATGACAACATTCTCTTTTCTTCAACAATTGACAGGAACAAACGCATCATACCCGGTGAAGTGCTGGAAGCCATCATTACCGGCAGCCGTGAATTTTTTGAATCAATGAGATCATTTGGAGTAAACATCAGTTATATGGGTGGAGAAACGGCAGATGTGGGTGATGTGGTGCGTACCATTGCCGTGAATGGAACTATGACCGCAAGATGGCCAAAGAGAAAGCTGATCACCAATGAACGCATCAAAGCAGGCGATGTGATCGTTGGGCTGGCAGGTTTTGGCCGGGCAAAATATGAAACGGATTATAACAGCGGAATAGGCAGCAACGGATTGACCAGCGCCAGGCATGATGTGCTGCATAAAACCTATGGAGCAAGGTTTCATGAATCATACGATACTTCTCTGGATGAACATGTGGTGTATATCGGGCCCCACAGGGTAACGGATGTAGTTGAAGAAAATGGAACGAAGTATGAAGTGGGAAAATTGCTTTTAAGTCCCACCCGCACTTTTGCACCAGTGATAAAAATCTTATTGGAAGAATATTTTGATTCCATCCACGGCATGATCCATTGCAGCGGAGGAGGGCAAACAAAATGTCTGAAATATGTTCCCGGTAATGTGCGCATCATAAAAGATAATTTATTCGAGCCTCCGCTCATTTTTAAACTGATCCGTGAAGCAAGCGGAGCAGACGGCCGCGAAATGTACCAGGTGTTTAATATGGGCACAAGAATGGAGATCTACACCGACGAAAAAAATGCCGGCGAGATCATCGGCATTGCCGGCGGTTTCAATGTTGACGCAAAAGTTATTGGCAGGGTGGAGGAGAGCAGTAAAAATGAATTAGTGATCAAAACCGGTGGCACTACAATCACCTGGTGATCCTTATAAATATTTTAATATTATTTCTTCCAGTTTTTTATCGGTTTCATCTCCATAGCCTTCCTGGATGAAAACAATTTTCCCGTTTCTATCAATTAAAAACAGAGTGGGATATCCTGACACCCGGTAATTCTTTGCTGTTTCACCTCCTTCTAACAGCACGGTGTAAGTCACCCCCCGTTTTTTGAGAAACGAGGAGATATCATCTTCTTCTTTGTCATAAGGATCAATTCCAATGATCTTAAGGCCTTTGCTTTTGTATTTTTCATGGAGAGACTGCAACCCGGGCAGAGCAAGCATACATGGATAGCAGGATTTATAAAAGAAATCTATTAGAACCAACTTACCTTTTAAATTTTGCAAACTTACTTTTTCCCCGGTCAATGAACCCAGTTCCCATGGAGGTGCAATAGTGTCTAATGGCAGCGGATCAGGCTTTTGATAAGGTGAGTAATCTTTCATTTTGTAATAAGAAGGTATGGATCCCAGGGTAAAAATGTTTTCTGGTATTGAACTATTTATATCATATTTATTCAGGACGAA
>WBZR01000830.1_pt2 | contig 33341 bp, 35 predicted proteins | sample 5204231 | NCBI WGS metagenome assembly WBZR01 (sample SAMN12412403, study PRJNA552823) | activated sludge metagenome | isolation source: activated sludge from anammox sidestream of wastewater treatment plant... | place: USA: Virginia | collected 2017-08 | reverse complement strand
CAGGCTGTATCCCAACCATCCAAAAATGAATCACTGACTCTGGCAAACCAAACATTTGGTGCTTTGGAGAAATACAATTCAAACTCAGGTGGAAAGTGGTGTGCATTTGGGTTATCATTGAACTTGCTACTTTGGTGTAATCACCTTTTCACTTGTCCAACCAATCTTTCAGTATGTCAATGAGCAATATGCCCTTAATATATCTAATATCATACCGAAAATTGAATGTCAATTGTCAAAAGAATATCCATCTGTGACAGTTTTCAAAGTAAAATTTTCTTATAATAAGAAAAATATTCTTAGAATATTTTACCCAATGTGTGTGAATGTGATTAAATGAAATGTAGTGTGGTTGGTGATACTATAATTATATTGTCATTGTTCATTCCTCTTTTATCTTGATGTAATGGTCAATGTGCTTTTTCCTTCTGTATAATATTCTCCACTGAATAATATCCAAATTGTTTACATCTTTTCCTTTTGGCAATTTAATTCTATAAATTTTAACACCTGTTTTCATCAATTTATTAACTGCATGTCCATATCCTTTTAATCCAGCTTTGTCATTATCTAAACACAACATAATTTCATCAAATATCATCAACTGTGCCATCTGCTCTTCAGATAATTCAGCACCATAACAACAAACTGCTGGAAATTTCCAAATCCACAAATTGATAGCATCCATAATACCTTCAACAACTATAACATTTTGATATCCAGCTTGTAATACTCTGTGCAAATTAAACAAATATTTTATCTTTTCTACACCAAATGGTCTGTAATATTTTCTGTCTGTTTTACCACTTGTAATCAATCTGCCTTCTGGCCATATGTATTTACCTTCTTTATTGTGGCATGGAATAATAACACGGTTCAAATAGTCACTTTCATAACCACCCTTGCTGTATGGTGCATCACTTTGAATTGTATAACCTATTTCAAATTCATTTATTGCCCAATGTAATTTTCTATTTTTCAAATATTGTAAGTGTTTAGCACAATTATTATCTGTCAAATCTATTTTCTTAAATCCATGTGGCTTGTGAAACACCTTTTCTTTCTTTTCATCTTGACCCAATTGTTTTATTCTGCTTACACTGTCTTTCCATATAGCAGTTGGAATGCTTTCAACATCCAATGTATCAATTTCAACATTCCAGCACATGTGTTGGCACAAATCCACCCAACTTCCTGAACCACAAATATAACAATTCCACCCACCGTGCTCAGAATGTATAAAAAAACTTGGATTGCTATCATCATGGCCAAATGGCAAGATACACCTCATTTTCAACCATTTACCACTTTTGGTGTATTCTACACCTTTGGACTGTATAAATGTTTCAACATCTACTGTTGGAAAAACATTTTCTTTGTGTTTTTCAACATAATCTTTAAGGCTTGGCATTTCTAAAACAATTTGCTTTTTTTGCTACTTCTGGATTTTTCATTGGATTATTTATTTTCATTCTTTCACTTGTTCTTTTTCTCATTTCTGGTGTCCAAATATTTTTCAAATGTTTAGCAAGTTTTTTATCGTGTTCTGGTGAGTGTTTATATTTTTTACCTTTATTCCATGGTGTCATACCTTTATTAGCTTGACTAATTTTCATCTTGTGAGATTCACTCATTTTTCCACTAAATCCATACCCACCATTTGTTAAATTATATCCTATTTTATCATTTGTGCTATTATATTGTTTTATGAAATATTTTTCCATCAAATTAGCTGTTTTTTTGTCATTACACTCAAATAAAATTAATTTTTCAAAATTTTCCTTTGAATATTTATTTATAGCTTCTGTGATTTGTATTCCACTTCCAAAATAATTTTCAAATTCAATACCTTGTTTATTTGTTTGACCAATATAAATTTTTCCATTTATTTTATTTGTTAATATGTATATTTTGTATTTCACAAATTATTCCAATTTGATTCTTATTTCAGCACCATGAATAAACACTTTTACACCTGCCCATGTAAACATATCTGCTATTCCAAGCTCAATCATTTTGTGTTTTATTTCCATTTCAATATCATTCAAATCATTCAGCCTTCTGTTTCTGTATAATTGCCTGCCATAAACTGAAACTTTGTGCCTATGAGCATTTATTTGCTCCATTGCATATGCCAAATGTTCTTTAGTGGTAGAATTTTCCACATATTGACTAATTTGTTTGTAATAGTCAGTTCTCATTTATGTATTTCCAACTGCTTCTACAATTTACATTATCTGGTGGATACATTGACTTGTCCATCAATATTAAACATCTATTACATCTGCCAAATTTACCTTTTGTATGTCCTTTTCTTTTACAAATCCATCTGCCAATGGACAATTTCCAATTCCATACAATTTCATCAATCAATTTTTTGAAAAATATCTTCATTGTGGTTTGCTTTGATGTGGCAAAAATTCATGTCCCAACCAATCTTTTAATTTTAAGAATACATGCCAACCACATGCTGGCACATTTCCTGAACCTTCTTTATGATAAAAACTTGCTGTCACTGTTCCATCCTTGTGTATGTGGTGTGCATCAATTCCCATGATAGCACCACATTTACATATAATTATTGGCCTTGCTGGTGTATCATCCTGATGAACTATTGGCACCCAACTTGGCTTCATGGTGAAATATGGATAATCACCTGACCTTGTTGTTTTGTCTTCTTTTGGTATTTCAATTATTTGAGCCATCTTTTAATTTCTTTCTAATTTCCATCAACAATTTACCTAAATGATTTTCACCTTTTCCATTACAAACACCCCAAAATGTATCATTCCACCAATTTCCTTCAATCAATTCCTCATCACCAGTGTCTATTAACTTTTTGGCTAAAATTTTGTGTTGTGTAAATTTAGCAATCAACACATTTTTCATAATTCCAATTTTTACTTTTTCCCAATCATCCCTTAATCCAACCATTTTTCCTAATTTTTTTGACTGTGATGATGTAATACCAACAAACATTTCCTTCTGAAAATCAGTTGTGCACTTTTGAGCTTGAAATGCTGCTTCTGAACTGTCAAATATCAATCCATCATATTCAACCTTGCAAGCATAAAAATTACTTAAAAACAAATATTTTCCTCTAAATTGGTCAATCATTCTTTTGCCTCAGCACCAACCATTTCATCAATTACTGACTCCATTTTCTTCAAACTGCTAATCTTTGATACAGCAAAATTTGGAAATGTATAAAATGAAATACTTTTTCCACCTTCACGATTTTTGAATATGTCCCACTTTATTCTGCCCCAAACCTCATCATCACTACCTTGTCCAATTCCTATTCCAACTGTTGCGTGTTGTGCTGGCAATGGTGAAAATGCAGCATCCTGCCAATCTGTTGAACCACTTCCTGCCTTTGTTGCCTTTTTCTGGTTAGCTGTAATTATTGGAATGCCTTTTCTGTTATTTGCCCTTTTAGCCAAATTAGACAAATCCCAACTTATTTCACCCATGGCATCCCAGCCTTTTAGATTTTGATATTTGCCAATTGGTTTCATATCATTCAAATAATCTATGGATAACAATCCAAATTCTTTACCATATCTGTTTTCAGCATCCCTGAGTTTTTGTTCTATATCAACAACTGTTGCACCTTTATCAAAGCTAACTATGTGAATAACACCACAATTCTTTTTCCACCATTCCAATTTTTCTTTGACTTTTATTAGTTCTGCCTTTGTAATTTCACCTGTTTTGAATTTATTATATGGAATGCCAGTGATTCTGCTGTATATCCTTCTTTGTAATTTAATTTTATTCATTTCAATAGTGGCAATCATTGTATTTACCTTAAATGTCATTGAAGCATTGACTGGAATTTCCATCAGTGCAAATGACTTACCAACATTATTTTCACCTATCAAAAGAGTCATTTCAGCTGGATACAATCCACCATCCAAAAAATTATCCAATTCAACTTTCTTATATGTTCCACCTTCTGAATCAACCATTACACCAACTATTCCTGTTGGAATTGGTTTTATCATTCCAAGTTTAGTTTGTTTTATTAAATTTACATGTTGCTTAAAATCCTCAACAATATTTCCTTCCATTATTTGGTTGTCAACCATCTTTGTTTCATTCATCAAATACCCAATGTCATCCATTACTTGGTCAATTTTTCCATCACCTAAATTTTCTTCACTACTGACTAAAAATTTCTGTAACAATCTGACTTTTCTCATTTCCTCTAACATTGTCAAATTTGCTTCTTTTTCAAATATTATTGACTTGTTTATTGGTGTGAAAAGTCTATCAATACTTGATGTGTAAATTTCTCTTTGACTGGCTTTTGTTTTGAATGACTTGTTATATGTAATGTTGTTTATTATGTTGGCTTTTAGTTTATCAACTGATGGTGCTGTTCCAAATTTGTTAAAATATTTTTTAATTGACTTAAAAGCATCTTGGTGAAATATATCAGCAAAATGACTATCTATCACTTGCCCATAAAGTAATACATTTTTACCAAATTCAGGTATTTGTAACACACACTTCAGAACATTACGTTCAATGTCAATATCATTGCTTTTCATTTATTTCTGACACCCAAGATGGTAATTGATAAAAGTTAAATGTATTCAGTGTTTTAGTCAGTTCATCACCATAACTTTTTCCAATTCCATCCAAACCATCATCTGTTGTCTCCAAAACAAGCAAAATTTTTTTGTCCATTATGCTATTTGCTAAACTATCCAAAAATCCAGCAAACAATGGATACACCCTTGATAAAAAATATTGTCCATATGATTTAATATTGCTAATGACAATTATTTCCTCTATTGCCAATTCATTTAATAAAGGTAAATTCATTTGACCAAATTTGTCAATCATACTGTTAGAAAGTGTCATAAAATCAATGTATCTGTATTGTTGAATTTTCCCTAATCTTTTCAACAGTTCAGATGCTATTCTGTTGCTTTTAGCAACATCTTGGCTGTATAATACTAAATTGTTGTATTTTTTATTTGTTGTAATTATGTCATCTATGAGTGTAATTTCTTGGCTGGTTGGTGTGGTGAACCAATATTTTTCAGGTATGCCCAAACCATACAATTCAACAACTTTTCTTAATTTGTTAATGCCATATTTGGCTTTCAACTTGTCTAATATTTCTGGTTCAATTTTTCTCATGACTTAATATACAAAATAATTTATTTTTCATTAAATTTATGAACTTTGGCTGTAATTTTCACACCAGTGGCACTCATTTTCTTATCTTTGTTCAAATCATAAATCCATTCAGCAATTAAAGAGTGATTACACAGGAAGTTTAGTGTAATTGGCCATTTTATGTCTGCACTTCTGATGTCATACACATAGTCAATATAAATTTTCAAATCTTGATTGCTCATACCTGACTCATTGAATACTTTCATCAATTTGTGCTTTATCACAGTGTAGATGATGCCTTTGGCTGATTGGCCATATTTCCTTCCACCCACAGTTCCAAATTCTATGTTTTGGTGTCCATATGTGTCCTTGTATTTTTTCATCAGGTATTCATGAAACTGTTTGGCTGTCCATTTGGACACATCTTCATCCTTTTGTCTTTTCTCTTTAATTTTGGACAATACCAACTGAGCCTTTTTGGACAATACATACGTTTCATCATTTTCATCCAGAAAAATGTATTTTTTTGGTGTGACTTCTTTCTGTTTTTCTTTGTCTTTTCTTTCTTTGTTTATTTCTTTCTTTTCTTTTTCTTTTTTTCTTTCTTGAAATACATTAAAAATCTTAATATTTATTTTATTGTTAAATAAATGAGAGGCATCACTGTTTCCTTGCAATTCATCATATTCATCATCTGTAGTTACAATCAATTCTATTTCATTGACTTGTTGTTCCTTGTCTAATTGTTCAACCAACTGAGTAAACATATCTGTCATATTCAACTTGGATATGATTCTCAACTTGTTGTTTTTATAAAATGGAACAAATTCAATTTCATTTTTAATCATACAATTTATTGTTCTTTTTGCTTATAAAATGAGAAAGTGGTGGCATCATCAGTGTGCAGGGGAGAACACACTGAATCATTTACCACCACTTTCATGGGTGTGAGAATGTGACTTTTTAGTTCTGATTTAATATACAATACAAAATCCAATTTTGATTCCTTTTTATTATTTCAATCTCAAAATCCACGCTCAATGATACGTTTTGATGTGACAATTCTGCTCCATATACCAATCAAATAGCTGTGTAACTACTCATGCATGAGTCTATTTACATGCAAACTCATACGCATCAAATTTAACCAGTTCTATTTTTTATGTAAATCCATCAAGTGCTTAATATCTCTAATGGTCAGCCTATTTTCAATTTTATTATCATCCATAATATCAACACTCATATTTCTCTTTTCCCAAATTGTCTTGAAAACATCTTCTTCAATAGTGTTAGATGCTATAATATTTACAATATTTATCACCCTGTGCTTAGTTCCCAACCTATCTATTCTGCCAACACGCTGTTCCATTTTAGCAGGATTAAATAACATATCAAAATTTACAACATAATTAGCTGATGTAATATTCACACCTTCAGTCAATATATCTGATGTCACTAATATTTTACACTTTTCATCTTCATTAAATTGATTTATCACTTTGACTCTATTATTCACTGAACAATATAATGGTGAACCTTGTTGACCATGAATACAAATATTTTTGTAATTTTTACTATCCAATGTTTCTTTCAACAATTCAACCATACCAACAAAATGAGTGAACACAACAATCTTGCTTTTGTCATCTAATGACTCCAGAAAATCAATCAGCTGTGTAGTCTTGGTGGAAATGTTTTCATGGTGTCCAACTAACTTGGCAGACAAAACACACTGTCTTAAATATGAAATCATTGGCAATATGCTGGCATACTTAATTTTTTCAGCCTTTTCCATATCTTCAATTTGTGTTACAATCTGACTGCTTATTTCATTGTAAAATTTTCTTTGAATTGGTGACAAATCCACCCAATAATTATTTTCAATCTTGTCTGGCAATTCATCCAATACATTCTCTTTCATTCTTCTAATCAAATGTGGTGCCATCCTTTTCTTAATTGTTTGTTCATCTTTATAACCTATGGCATTGCCAAACCAATCCATTTTTATGAATTTTTCCTTAAAATGCCAAAACAATCCATCATCACCAAATACACTAAAATCTATTGCTTGGAAAATACTCCATAAATCCATAACAGTATTTTCAATAGCTGTAGCACTCATTCCAATTGAATATTTAGCAAATCTGGAAATAATTTTGGTATGCTTACTTCTTTTGGCTTGGTGATTTTTGATATATTGTATTTCATCCATTATTAGTGCATATACATATCCCTTCATCAGTATCAATTCATTTATCAATGACATATCAAAATTCAATAAATCATAATTGATTATCATGTAATCATATTTATATGCTTGTTTGTATTGTTTTTTCCTCTGAGCTGGTGTTCCATCTATAACAACACATGTTTTCTTTGTCCATTTATGTATTTCTTGTTCCCAATTCCTTTTAAGTGTTGAAGGACAAATTATAATACAGAAATTTATTGACTTGTCATCCATATGTTTGTCAACAGCAGTTAGGCTTTGAATTGTCTTTCCAAGTCCAACCATATCACACAGCATTCCATCTTTGGCTTTGTAAAGAAAGTATGAACCAACAATTTGAAAAGGATACAATCTGCTGTCAGCATTCATTTCAATTCTAAACTTGTCAACCAGTTCCTTATTCTGAATTATTCCATTTTTAAGTTCCAGCTGACTCTTTTTCCATTCTACATATTCATAATATTGTTGTTTTACAGATGTATCAGCTTTAATATCCAAATTTGATATCTTTTTAACAGATATTAAAAATTCAGCCAAATCCTTGCTTGGTATTGTCCAAAATTTTCTTTCTTTGTCATAGTGTCTCACTGGCATATTTTTAACAATATTCAATATTTCACCAAAATGATTACCAGACAGACTGATTCCAAACTGTTCCTTGTTGGCTTGTTTTAGCCTTATTCTTGTGCTCATATTCTATAAAATACAATGAAAATAAATAAAAATGCCTGTCAATTTCTTAACAGGCACCATTGTGAAGGGATTCACACAGCTGATATCACTCAGCAAATCTTTGTTCAATTATCACTAATTGGTTCAATATGTTGTCAATTTTTCCTTTGTCATAACTTTCTACAGTTATTGGTGATTCAGTGCTGTAATTTGTTTTCATAGTTTCAATTGAATCTGACAGTGTTTTCATTTCTGAAACTGTTCTTTCCAATTTTTCTCTGTCCTTTGAATTTATTACATTGGTGCATATACTATTGGTGTAATAACACACCTCATTAACTATGTTACAAGCATCTGGTATGTTATACATTTTACACAAATCTGTAGTTAATCCACATATGTTTTGTGATTCTGTGCATATATTTTGAATCAATTCCTGAGTTGTTCCTTGATTACCACAACTCAATAAAACAAATGAAGCAAACATTATTAAAACAAATATTGAATTTTTCATTACATTTTCCTTATTTATGTTGTTATTTTCCTTAATATACAATCATTAAGCATTAACTATTTCAAATGTTTGTATTATTTGAAATGCTTCACCATTATCAACAACAATATTTCCTGTTAATTTTCTTAACATCAAAAGCCTTTGATTGGGTGAACTTAATCCATATGTGACAACACCCATATTTTTAACAATTATTTGACCAGCTGAATTATTTGTAAATGTTCTGGCAACAGAATATTTCACTGATTGAGAATATTGAGTTGGCACTTCATATACACTCATAGCACCGTGTGTTAATTGACCAGCACCAGTTCCATGACTTATTTTTCCTTCAACATTATAATCTGTTATTGCTACAGTTGTATTTCCTGTTCCAACTAATATTCCATATGTTGATGCACTGGCACCTTCTAATAAATATGGTGGTGTTGGTGTGCCTGTGGTAAATGCACCTGTATTTACAGTATCACCATCTGTATCTTTTGTGCTCACACCATTTGAAACATTAGCAAAAGCACCATAAATTTGTCCTGATATGATATTATTCACCCAATCTTCACTCAAATCAAAATACAAATTATACACAACTTCAACTGATTGACCAGCAGAAAGTGTAATGTTTATTGGGTCACCATTATAATTCAATACATCTCTTATTATCATATATTGTGTTGTTGAACCACCATACACTCCAGCCTCAAGTATTGTTATATCACTAAGTGTATTATTTGTCAATGTTCTTGACACTGTTAACCTGTATGAATTTCCATCTAAAACAGGCACTGAAATTGACATTGCTGCATGAGTAAGTTGACCAGCAGAAGTTCCTTGCCCAATTACACCTTGTAATGAATATTGAGCAATATCAACAGCTGTATTAGATGTTCCAACCCTTATTCCATAAGCAACATTCACACCAGCATCTAATCTCATATTTGTATTATATGCTGGTGATGAACCAGCTGAACCATTTAATTGTAACCACAAACTGCCTGCGTAATTAGTGCCTGCCCAAGTTGCTGCTAATCTTGATATGTAATTTCCAACAAAACTTTTTACTGGAATATCATTATATTCACCAATAATTATTCCACCTTTACTTTTAACAACAATATTCATTGTGTCTGTTCTTTTTTTCTTGCTTGTTAATTTTACAACTCTTTTAACATTTCCCATGGCATCAAAAAGTTTTATTTGAGTTGAATTTTCCATTCCATGAATATTCATTACACTTTCCTTTATTTTTAATTTATAAAACAGTCAAAACAACTTCTTCACGCATGACTGATTCATTTGTAAAACCAGTTGGCCCAGCCACTAATGAAACAGAATATCTAAATTGTAATGATGAATAAATGGCTCTGACTTCAATTTCTTGTGTCACTTGATATTCCAATTCATTCCCTTCAACTATTTGTTGGCTACCATCTTGAAAAATTATTCTCCAAAATGAAAATACTTTTCCACTCACATATTTTGGTGCTTTTAATATTATTGAATCACCACTTTGTATTGATTCAATAAATGGTGTTTCATTTATTTCCTCTTCAACACCAACAGCAATTTCTACAACACCACTTCCATTTTCAATTGGTTGACCAAATTCAAATGTAGCTTCTTCACGTCCAACTTCTGATGTATTTGAAAAATCATCTGGAACACCACTTACACCAAAACCACCTAAACTTAATACACCAATTGATGAACCATATACAGCAGAAGCACCAGCTGTCATTTGGTCACCAGCCAATTCCATCATACTACCTGAATTTGTTCTTTCTAATCCACCAGCAGTATAATAAATGCCAATAAAATCACCAGCTTGAGCATTTGGCAATTCAACAACTTTTATTTGTTCTGAACCACCTGTAACACTTCCAATAGTGTATGTTGATATACATTGATATGTTGTTCCAGACACAAGTCTAAACAAACCAACTTTGCAATTAGTGAGATTTGATACTGCCCAAATTCTTACTTCAAATATTGCACCTTTTCCGCTACAAGGAACATTCAAATCAATAATTGTTAAACCAAATGTTTTACTTGATGCCCTATTTGTTGCACTATTTCCTATTGAAATAACAGCCATTTTTTTCTTTCTTTAATCTGGAATAAATGCTGTAACTAAAACATCATAAAATACTATTAACTGAACAGCCAACTCTTGATTAACATATTCTTGCCCTTTTATAAATATTCCACCTGAATGCCCATCATATTCTCCAAACAAATAATTTCTTTCATAATCATTCTTCATCCATTTACCTAAAAATCCATACACATAATCAATGTGTGGAATACAAAATACATTTACGTGTTCACTTATTCTCTGTCTATATTGCTCATTTTGTTCTGATAAATAAAAATAATTTGCTGAATAATTTGGTATCCATTTTGTATTGTATTCTTTTGTTTTTCCTGTCCACAGTTCACCAATTCCATCATATTCCTTTTCAAATAGCACCTCACCAGAATCATTTGGTTGTGGCATTTCCAAATCATATTCCACTTCAGCAAAATAAACATTATCGAACTTAAATGATGAACCATATATCCTTATTGTAATTGTTGTTGCTGTTCCACCATCATTTGGTGCTGTGGCAACAATAAAAGCCTTTTTATATGTTTGACTATCAAATAACTCATCACCAAATTCTAATGAATGATAAAATTTAAGTGTAAATTCACTTGAAGTAACAATATTCAAAGCAAACAAAAATGTTTTCCCTTGAACTGCTGAACCATAATTATATGTAAATTCAATATAATCAGCATCACTTACCAAATCAACTTCACACATCCATTCTCTATATGCACTAAAATCTTCAACCCTTGAAAATGTAGCACCATCAGAACCAACCCAACCATCTAAATTTCTTGTAAATAATGGATTATTACAAAAATTATCTGTAACCAACAAAAATCTTGGTTTATCAACTCCACTTACAACTAAATTTTCCCATGGATGAGCCATTTATTACACCTTCAAATATGGTTTTTGCTTAAAATATTCATCTGATTGTATTGACACTATTCCTTTATGACCTGTATATTGATTAAATGGATATGACCTCAAAAATTCCATTGGCATCCATCTTCCAACAAATCCCCAATGAACATCAATGTGTGGAATACAAAATACAAGTTCTGATTTTGCTATTTGTTCACGTTGTTCTTCAAATTCAACATCTAAATGATAATATTCACATACATATATTGGTTTCCATCTGACTCTAAATTCTTTATTGTAATGAGTAACCAAAACATTTTCACCAATTTTCAATTTTTCAAATATCAATTTACCTGAATCGTGTGGCTGTGGCATTTCATAATCCTTAAACACTTCACAAAAATATACATTATCAATAAACAATTCTCCATCCGTATTAGCCAAATCAGGTCTGTTTCCATATATTCTAACATCAATTGTTGTGCTTGTTTGTCCTGTGGCAGTTCCTATTACAAAAAATCTTTTCATTTCAGTTGATGCTGAAAAATTATATGTTACAAATTCTGTATCACCATTAAATTCCACTGTAAAATTTGATAAACTTTTAGCATCAAAAACCAATAAAAATATTTTATCTTCAATACTTTCACCATAATCGTGTGTAAAAGTAATATGAACTGTATTATTGGTGTAAGAAAGTTTTGCCATATATTGACCATAAGCATTTTCACTGTCAACTCTTTCAAACAATTCATCTCCACTTAATGATGCCACCATTGTCCATCCATCCAAATTTTTGGTAAAAAATGAATTTGGACAATTATTATTTTTTAACACCAATATTCTTGGTATGTCAACACCACCTAATACAAGTGATTCCCAATCATGTGCCATTATGATGCTTCACTTTCTGGTGCTATTTTTTCCAAGCACTCCAATACAATATTATAATCTGATTTTTTTGATATTCCTATTATAATGAAATCAATTGTTGAATCAATATCTATTATATCATCAGGCATAAACAAATTAAATTTGTCTGTTAATTCCAACTGTATCAATGGAATAGTTTTCAATGATTTAACATTTATTCTGTAAGCATTATAAAAATCATACAAACTTTCACAAACAACCAATGCTGTATGTTCATTTTGAATCAAACTATTTGATATTGTTAACACTTTTTTCAACCAACTGTCATATCCCAATTTTTTATCACCTTTTGTATCATCATCAACTAAACTCATAAATTCAACTTTTACAGCATCAAAATAATGTTCCCAACGTGTAAATTCTGGCTTTTCAGTTAAAACATTCTCATCCCAAGTCAAATCTATTGTTCCACCATATTCATCTCTTTTAATAAATTTCAATACTCTTTCAGATGTAACAAAATAAACACAATTTGTAATTAGTGCCAATGCTTTTATTACATCCCTAATACTATTCATGTTAGAAAAATCAGCAATTTCAATTCTTTGATAATATTCTTTGGCATATTCCCAAAATTTATATTTTGAACCATTTGATATTCCATAAATATTTCCTGAATTTTCTTCACACACCAATTGATTATTTCCTATATTTCCCCACTCACCAGACACAGGAATGCCACAAAATGTTACATCCAATTGTTCTGATGTTTCATTAATTTGCATTTTTAACAAATAAGCACTTCTGTCTTTATATCTGATATTTTCAGCAATTAAATATACATGGCCATCTATTGGATTAAATACCAAATCCTTGTATAATTGAGTATTATCAACTGTAAATCCTATTGGATTAACATCAATATTAAAGTGAAGTGGTGTTCCAATTTGATATCCATTTTTATCCAATGAAAACAATCTCCATTGAAATGGATTATCACCTTCTGGTGTTCTATTAAAAGCAACACCATATAAATATCCATCATAATCCTTGTGACCAACAATATTTATTGGTGATAATGTTTCATTTCCATCATCATGACTGTGCCACAATACAATTTCAACCAATTCAATAGCAACCATTGATGTTCCTAATCCAGCTGTCATTCTAAATCTTACATAATATAAATCTTGTGAACCACTAACACCTGTCATTTCCCAATCTGGTGGACAATTAAAAACAGCAACAAAAGGGTCAGCAAAATTATCATCATAATTAGCTTGAACAGCAGTCCAAGCACTTCCATCCCAATATTCAATGACATATGTGCTGGTTGGAACTGTCATAGCAAAATAAACTTTATTAAATCTATAATCTGAACCAACATAAACCATATCACCAACAGCTGAAAATACATAACCACTACCAAATAATGTTCCATTGTTAGCTTCAGTTGTTATTTCTGTTGTTATGGTTGTTCCAGAGTCATAGTGATATGCTCTTGCCCACACTCTGACTGGTGTTTCAGCTAAAAGTGTTTTGGTAATATAAGAATTGGAATAAATATCAACATCTGTATCATCACACCATGCTGTATAACATAAATACAATTCATCATTTTCTTCATCATACCAATGAGCAGATGGCAATTGGTTAGCATCATAACAAACATGTCTGGTTGGTGTATCATCATTTAATTTAGTTAATATCCAATGATAAGGTGATGAACCATATCTTACAAATAAATACACATCACCTGTTAATTTTAACATCAACAACATTCCTTTTTGACCAAATCCAAAATCAAATTCCATTTCTGTTTGAAAAATACTTTGGTCACGTTTGTTAAAAAGTCCATAAAATCCCATTTTTCCTTTGTAATACAAACCAGCATTATCTGCTATTTTTATATCATATTGGTCAAAATACCATTCAGGAAAAGCATCATCAAAATCATCCCAAAGATTTTGCATTGGATACATACCTAAAATCATTGAGCCTCTGGCATTCAACCACTGTCTAAATGGAATACAAGCATTTTCACCATAATAAATTGTATCAAGATAATTTCCCAACCTTCTTTTGTAATAAGTTCCATCATGAAATCCATATCCATCTCTATTATACAAAAAACAATCTTTTGTAGCTGAACCAAAAGCACCTTCTGCTATCACTGTTAAAACACCAGTAACTGTATCATATTCAACAAAATATATGTTACCACCATGAATATAAGAATCATTGTAATAATAAGAAAAGTAACAAAATAATGAATCACCAACTTTAGTCATTTTTTGTGCTATCCAATCAAATAAATGCTTAGTTGAAGCACTACCTGCTTGTGGCATTATTATTTCATATACAAATTCCCAAATTCCTTTATTTGAACACTTCCAAATTTCATTATCAATAAGTGACCAAACAACAAAATTATCTTCATCTTCATATTCAATGTAAATTGTTCTCATCAATTTAGAATATGAATATTTTGGTGATTTGCCCCAAATATTAAATCTTGGTGATGTTTTTACAATTTTTAATGATGTTAAACTTCTTTTGCTGTCAATATAACTGGATTCATCCAAACATTTATCCAATAAATATGTCACTGGAACATTATTATACCAAAATGACCATCTCCAATTATCATCCACATCTTTTGTTATTATTATGTCATCTGTTATTGATTCTTTACTTAATGATGTCTGTATAAATTGTATTGTTAAAAAGTCACCAGTTTCACCTTGTGCTTTCATTATTCTTTTAACTTCCAATAGACTCAATGAACCAGTTTGTGATGTCATCTTTATTTTTATCACGAAGCCTTTATAATTAACTGATGTTGACACAACAATATCATTTTCTGACCAATTTGGCAAATCTGTCCACACCATTTTTCCTGACTCTGTGAATCCTGATGTTCCATCAACAAATCCATTATTTCCTAAATCAATTGCATCACTCCATGTTAATCCACCTTGACTGTATTTAACTTCCAACGCACCTGCTGAAAACATATCACTCAAATTAAATTCTATGCCCCAAAATCTTTCAGGTGCTATAATTAAAATTTCATCATCTGTGTCTTCCATGACACCAACAGTGTCACCACCTTCTTGTAATGGTATATTTACATCATCTGAAATTTCAGTATATGTCCCAGCACTATCATCATATTTCAATACTCTTTGAAAATGTATTTTCATTATAACAGGCTCACCATTATCAAAAGTAAATTTTGGTGCACCTTGTTGTGAAATCTCTTTTCCTGCCTTTTGTTCCTCTTTATTTTTAACATCCACCCAATCTTCAGTATCTTCATCTGGATATTCATTCAATGAATCAGAATCACCAAATACAACAATAGCATATTTTGAATTGACTGAACCATCTTTGGCATACATCTTTTTCTTTCCATCTGTAGTATCACCAGTTGAACCTATCTGATACCAATCACCATTGTCCCAACGAAAAAAATATGGCCATCTAAATTCCAATATTTTAATGCCTTCTGATGTATCTGGTGATACAGATTCAACTGTAACACCCTTCATTTTGGAATTGCTAAAAGGTTCATATTTAATTTGCTTTATTCCTTCTTGTGAATCATCAGATGGTTCATAATCTACAACAATAACACCAGAAATTTTTGTAAATGTGTTTTCATTGTAATTAGTCACTCTGTATGCAGCATACCGTTCCAATTCTTTACTGTGTCCCAACACTCTCATAGCATAAGATTTATTGTAATAATCTGGTTGTGAATCAGTCAAACTTAAAATTCCACCAAAATAAATCAAATCACTGTCACTTGATGCCTTAAATTTTAACAAATATTTTACAAAAAATATACCTTCTGAATCAATTATTCCAGTTTTTTGTTTATTAGAAAAATATCCATCAGCATTATCAACATCAAAATCCAATTTTCCTGAATCAAAATTATTTAATTCAACACCTTCAATTTTTTGAACAATATCTTTGATGCTTTTTTTCAACAGCTTATCTGTTATGTCATATTTTTTAGCAATAAAAGTTCCTAAATGTTCTGTTGTATCTAATATAGCATCACCTAAAACAATTTCTGTGTCATCAGTGCCAACATTATATTCAATGGTGTTTATAGATGTGTCTGTAGAAAAATCAATCAAAGGAAAACAAATTTCATCATTAGCAGATAATTCATTTGTCAAATCACCATGAAATATTATAGTTGTAGAATTTGTAACTGATTTGACTTTATTGCTGGAAAATAATTCATACAACAATACATTTTCTAAAATAAATGGATTATTAGATTTTTGAGCATTTAATGAATTGTCATTTAATGTTTTCAATTTTCATACCTTTTTTTCAATTTCACAAATGCTGGTTCAATATGTTCTTCAATTACTGATTCCCAATACCTTTTATCATCTACAGAAGGATTGTTCAATACAATATTCAAATTCATATTACTAACAGATTGTTTTGGCTTTTCACCACCTTGTTTGCCCAAAGCATCTTTATATCTTTCATCATTTCCTCTGACTATTCTTGCTGGAACAACCATTTCATCTTTGTGAACAATCATTTGTCCACCCTTAATAACCTGAGCACCAACTGCTGCTATTGGTGATGGTGCTGCTAATGCTGCTACTCCACCAGCTGGGCCACCAATTAATGTTCCTACAATACCTGATAAAATTTTCAAAAACATTTTTGTTATTTCAGCCTGAACAATATCAGCCAATGCCCTCAATACAGCATTTCTAATTGCAAGCCAAATAGCATCCAATTCATTTTTAGCTTCACGTGCACCAATTACATATTTATTCCACATATGGTCAAATCCAGCTGAAATTCCTGATTGCGCAGCATATGCAATATCTCTAATTGACAAAAATAAAAGCCTATTTTTGTCCAATTCTCTTTCACGCATTTCATCTTTCACTCTTTCAATTTCTAACATAATGTCTAAATATTCATCACTCCATTCCTGAGTCATCTCCAATTGTTTCTGTAAATATTCATAATATTTATTGAGTGCTTCACCTTCATAACCTTCTTCACCTTTGTTAAACATTTCAATTTCAAATCTCATTTTATTCAATTCTGGTGTTTCAATCAATTTTATTGTGGCATTTATTCTATCAACAATATTTGCCCACTCATCAGTATATTGTTTGCCAGCATTTTCCAATTCAATTTTTTTGTCTTCCAGTGTTTTTCTGTAATTTTCCAAATCCTTTTTATTCAAATTCAATGAATATTGAAATTCATTTTCTTTAATTATCATGTTTTTAGCAAACCATCTGTCTTCCAAATCCTTTTTATCTTTTTGATAAAGCTCATCAAGTTCCAATTTTTGTTGATTAAATAATTTTTCCAAATCCAACATGGTTTCATTTGATGCTTTCAATTCAACTAACTGTTGTTGTTTTTGCTTAAAAGCAAATTCAGTGTCCAATCTGTGAATTTCATATTTAGCATCTAAATATTTCATGTCAGCTTCAATTGAATCATCTCTGTGTTTTTCCAACAAAGACAATTGACCTTCCAATGATTTTTTCTTCAAATCATATATTTCTCTTTCAAGTTCCTGAATCCTTTTCTTTTCATCTTCTGTCAAATCACCTGTTGGTGTTCCTTTTGGAACATCTGGTGTTTCAGTTATTTTCAACCCTTCTTGCTTCAATTTATTCAATTCAGCTTCTTTTTCAATAATATCAGACTGTAATTGTAATTGATTTTGGCCTGTTTCAAGTGTTTTTGTATAAATGGATTGTATTTCTATCAAAGCACCAATGGTTTTATCAAGTGAATATAATCTGTTTTTATCAGCATATTCATCACCTTCAATTTGAGCCCTTCTTTCATCAGTTATTGTTCCCTGTAACTCATTTTGTTTTTCCAACATCTCTGTTTGTAATAATGCCCTCTGTGATTCCAAATCATTAATAGCAGACAATGTATTTTCCAAATCACCTTGTATTTTGTTTATTCCTTCACTTTGAAGCAATACAGTTTCCAACTTTTGTGCCATCTTTTCAACTGAAAATACACCTTGTTTGTTAATAGTTTCACCAATTGTTTCAAATGTATTATTTAATACACTTGATATTTCAACAGCATCTTCAAGTTTGGCTGAAATATCTATTTGTGGAACTAATATGCTAAGTGTTCCAGCATCCTTTATATCACTTTCCAATTCACGCAAATCTTTTTGTGCTTTACTTATGTCAATTCTCAACTCAAGTTCACGCAATTTCACTTTCTTTTCATACAATGCTGTAAGTTCTGTATTGGTTTCACCCAATGCTATTTTCATTTTATTTACTGCTGTGGTATAATCATCTGTTGAAGAAATAAGTGATGGATACAATTCTTTTATTTTATTAAATGCTGATTTTTGAGCCTCTACATCTTTGGCAGTTTTATTTTGTTTTTCAGACAATTTAACATAAGCACCAATCACTTCTGACATTTTTTGCTTTTGTAATATCTGTGATTCATTATATTCTTTCAGTTTTGCTATTCCTTCTGACAATGCTCTATTTTGTTCAGTTTGTTTTCCAATTGAATTTCCAATTAAAAATACAAGTGTTGTCAATCCTGCTGCCAACAGTCCAACTATTCCTAATGAAATTTGCATTGAAGTTCCAAAAGCAGTCATTTGAGCAATTAACATTGGCATTTTTGCTATAATTATGGAAAGTGGGCCAATTACCAATCCCAATCCTGTTGCTACAGCCAAAATTCCAACTCCAATGGTCTTAATTGGTGTTGGCAAAGCATTTATAACTTTGGCAAAATCAGTCAATATTGATACAACTGTTCTTAATATTGGTTGCATAGCTTCACCCAATTGAATAGCTGTTTCCTCAAGTGCTGATTGTAATAATTTCACTGAACCTTTGAAAGTGTCTATTTGTATTTTGGCCATTTCTGATGCTTTATTAGTTCCTGTTATTTTTGTTTCCATCACTTCCAAAGCATCACCTGTATTTCTAAGCAACACTTGAAATGGTGCCACAGACCTAATATCAAAAATTTCAGCCAATTCATCACCTTTATCAATAGCACCAGCACCAGCCTTTTCAAATGCTTTTAATATTTCAGCCAAAGAGTGCATTTGTGGATTTACATCCTCAACAGTCAATCCTAATTTTTCAAGTGCTTTGACTGCTGCTGGAACAGGTGCCTGTAATCTTGCAAATATTTGTCTTAATGATGTTCCAGCTGTGCTGGCTTGAATACCAGCATCATACAACATTCCCAATGCCGCAGTCAATTCTTCAAATCTTATTCCCAATCCAGCAGCAACTGGTGCAACATATGCAAATGAATATCCTAATTTTTCCATTGTAGCTTGTGAATATGCTATTGATGCTGAAAATACATTGGCAACTCTAACAGCTTGGTCAGCTTCAAAATTATATGAATTTAATGCACCAACAACAATATCTGTTGTCTGAGCTAAATCATACTGTGTTGCCGCAGCCAAATCCAATATTCCTTTTAGTGCTGCCATAGATTGTTGAGCATCATATCCAGCTGAAGCCAAATAATACAGAGCATCTGCTGCTTGTGATGCCTTAAAAATAGTTGTTTCACCCATCAATCTGGTAAATTTGGTCAACTCTTCCATTTCTTTTTTAGTTGAACCCATGACAGAAAAAGCATTTGCCATTGATTGCTCAAATTCAGCAAATACATTATTTAATACCAACCCTAATCCTGTCATGGCACCAGCTATTAAAGTTGTTGTTTGTCCAAATTTTCTTAATTGTTCAGAACTATTTTGAACATTTGATACAAAGCCTCTAATTTCATTCTGTGCTGATTTTAATCCAGCTTGAAGTGAAGCATAATCAGCTTTTATACCAATCCACAATTCTTCAATATAATTATTTTCTGGCATCTTTTTCTTTCTGTTTTATTTTCTTTTCCCTAATTTTCATCAGTGCCTTTTTTGTTTTTTCAGTAATTTTCATGCCTGGCATACTCATTATTTCATATATTGAATCACCTTTTCCTGTTGTCACTTTTGATTTTTTATTTGACATGGAAGGATTTTTTGATTGACTTTCTTTCAAATCCAACATTTCTGATTCACCATCCAACAAACTTTTCAGTTGTGTTCTGGTTAATGCCATAATGTATTCAATTGTCCATCCATATTTTTCTGCAAGCAAATGAACTTGAGCTTTCAAGCTCACTTTCTGTCCTTGTTCAACAGATTTTGAGTCACTGATGCTATTGACTGATTCATTGCTTGCACTTCTGATAAAAAATCATTTACATCCATCACAATCTTTATTGCTCTTGCCATTATTCCCAATCCAAAATGTTCTTGAACATATTCAATTGTTATTTCCTTATGCATTCTTTTAAGTGATGTGAAAACAATTTCAGCAACATTTTTCTTATCTTCATCATTCCATTTTGTAAAATCAGTATTGCTAAAAAATTTATTTAATTTTTCCATCAAAAATGGAATTTCAGCAATTGATACTGGTGTGAAATGAAATGATTGTATGTCCTTTTCTCCATTTTCTTTCACACCAACCAACACTTTGAGTTCCTGACCAAAGCCCAAAATGTCATTCACTTCTTTTTTTTCTTCATTTAGTGACATGTGTTTTTTTCCTTTATTTGCCTGTTTACCTGTTAATAAATAAAGTGAAACTGGTGGTCATTGTAACAGGCAGAACAAATCACACCAGCTCACTTTTGGAGGGCACCCAGCAGGCACCACAATTAGCTTACATCACCAACTTCAATGGTTGCTACTGAACCATCAGTGTCAGCTTCAACACTGAAATCAAAGTTTGGTATCAAATGTCCATCTCTGACAAATGCCAAAGATAATTTGGTTGACCTAACTTTATTAAATGTGACTTTGAATGTTATTCCATCTGTCACAAGTGTAACTTCCATTTGAAATGTAGTTGGCTTGCTAACATCTGTTACTTCCACAGCATCATATGTTCTTGTTCCACCTAACAGTCTTTCAAATGCTAATGCTGTCAAATCAGCAAATTCAGCATTTCCTGTTATTTTACCTGTGTGAACACGAACATCTTGTGGAAAAGTTCCATTGCCACAATAAAGTTCTGCAACATTGAAAGAAAAGTCCATGCTCACATTCTGTAAGCATCCAATTTCAGCATCACCATATTTCATGGTTGCCATTCCGAATTGTATCATTTTTTACCTCATTATTGTTAATTGTGTTATTTAATTGCTACAACTTAAAATCTCATCACCCAACACCACCTCAAAAATTAATGTTTTGGTGTGAACTTCTTTTAATTCATCTGTAGTTAATAATCCAGAAATTTTGTTTATCAACCTGCATCTCAATTTTTTGCTGGAATCAACAGCAAGATTTATTGATGATGGTTTTTTATTCAACAAATATTCTATTCTATTTGATAAATTTCCAAGCACTGTTAAAGCATATTGTGAATCTTTTTTTACGTGTACCTGTATGGTCAATAAATTTCTGTTTGAAGGCAAAGAAAGTTCTGATTCATATTCATCCACATCCATTGTTATCTGTGGAAATGATTCATGATTTTCCATCCTTGTCCTGTATATTCTTTGGCCAACATAAAAATTTATTTCACGTGATGTGAATCCTGTATTAGTTGTATCAGCAATGAAAATACTTCTCACAGCTTCCAAAAGAATATTTGTTTTTGATTCTTTCATATTCATTGAAACAGTTCCTTCTTATATGCATCAATAATCAGTTCAACAATTTCTTTTCTTTTATTTTGTAAAGCATCTGTTAAAAATGGTCTTTTGCCCTTTTCACTTGCTTTGTTTCCACTATTTCTTGCACCTATTTCCATCTTTTCAGTTCCTTCATGAACATAAATAGCATAATCAACATTTGTTCCAACTTTTCCTTCAATTTCTGTATATGAAAATTTAACCAATTTATTGGTAATTGTATTTGACATCCTTCTTGTATCAATTGGATTTTTCCAATACACATTTGCAGCAATCAATCTTATTGCTTCAGCTTCAACCATTATCAATGCTTTTTTCACTGCTACATTAACAAGTGTTCTTTTCTTTTTGCCCCAATTTTCCAGTGCAGCAATAACTTTACTTGAATTTTTAACTTGAAATCCAAATATACCACCTGCTGAACCTTTGAAGCCTCTTGGAACTGATGGCATGTTTACTCCACAAGTGTCATATAAATTTGAATGTGACTGTTCAATTTACCACCTGGCATTTTATCTACATAATCAACTTTATATTTAATTGCTCCATCAAGAACAACATTATTAACATTTACATTTACACCAACCAAACAAAATCCCAAATGTGAACTTGCTATAAATCTGCCAAATGTATCACCTTTATTGTCTGATTGTGATTTATTGGTTGTTATTCTCATCAATACATTTGTCTCAACATCAACCAATGTATTAGATAAATCACCTGAACTATTTGGTGAATGTGAATACGCTTGAATTTTCACTATTTTATTTAACAAAGCAATTTTCATTATACACCAACAGCATAATATTCTTGAGCCTTTTTTATCATAGAATTCAACATATCATCATATTCACTTTTAACTGTCATGAATCCTAAATCATAACCTTCACTGTAATCACCAATTCTAATTGATTTTAATACTTCACCACCTTCACCTTCAGGAATTGGCTGTGATTTTATTTTTGCCCATTTTGCTGCCATCAATGTTGCTATCTGAATAATCAATTGTGGAACAGCTGTGTAACCATATTTGTATGTTACTTTGACTGAATTGAAACCTTGAAAAAACTTCTTACACAACAATTGAATAATACCTGTATCACTATCCAAAACAAAATCAGTATTCAATACAAGTGTTTCAGGTGAATCATTGTGAACACCATTTATTACTTCAGTCAATTCTGTAACAGGAAAATTTTTCAATATCAATTCATTTTGACCTGACTTTCTTATATCATGATATTCAACAATGCTTTCACTTTCACCAAATCCTGTTTTTTTAATATTAGCATCAATCCAATCATTTATAGCCTCTGTCATTTCAGCTGTTATATCAGCTAAATCAACACCAGCCAAATTTGCTGCTTTTTGTTCACTACCATAAAAATCAGCCATAAAAAATTCCTTTTTTCTTTTTGCTAAAAATAATCTAACAAATCAATTTGTAATAAATCCAACCAACACTTTCATTCTCATCAAGATTGAATCATTCTGGAAAGAACATAAACATCATGGAAAATTCCATCTTTGTAAACATATTTTCTTAATATTCCATCCAATTCAAATTTATTATTTATGTAATTTTTCAATCTATTTTCATCAGAAACTAAAATCATTGTTTGTAATCTATTTATTTCATCACCCCAAGATGGTGATATAATATTGTTAACACTCCATCTAATTAACTTTGAATCAAATTTGTAATCAATAAACTGATAAGCAACCACATAATTAACATTACACCTTCTGTGTATGACACTTTCTATTTTGTATTGAACATATCCAACAGGACACTCCATTTTATCATCATAAGCAACATATATTTTGTGATTTTCATCTTTGCTATATTCATTTTCATACCACCATTCTTGTTCTATTCTGGTAATTTGTTTGGAATGAAAACAATTTTTTACAACATATGGATGACTTCTTGTTTCCCTAAGAAATTCAAGATTTTGCCAACTACACCCATCTTTGTATAAATATTTGAATCTTAACATTTCAACCTATTTTTTTGGATAAATGAAAATAATGCCTCTGTTTGCTCCATTTGCCTTTTCATTATAATGATATTCATATCCACCTATTCCATAAATATTTTCAACACTTTTCTTAATAAATTCAAATGTATATTCTGTTCCATCACTAAATTTATCAAATCCAAAATTCTTTCCAGGCACTTTGAAATCATGTATTGCTATCAAACAATTTTTCAATCCATAATTAGCAATGACTTTCAATTCATCTAAAAGTGGATTGTATTTATACCAATGTGCATCAAGATAAAACAATGCTGGTTGAACAAATTTTCCATAAAATCCTTCAATAATTTTCTTCATCTCCAAGTGTGAACTGCCTCTAATTGATATGATATTTCTAAATTTTGCAAAGCCTCTGACAGCTTCAGCATAATATTTTTCATTCAATTCAATAGTAAAAACAGTTGGAACCATTTTTGAAAATTCTTGAGTTGTATGCCCTCTATATGTTCCTGTTTCAACTAATGTTTTTACACCAAATTTTTTAATTAGTTTATCAAGTTCACCTTTAATAAGTGTGTCTGAATTAAATGCTGACATATATTTTCACCTTTTTATTTGTTAAACTTCCATCCATTTTTTATTTGTATTATCATTTGGCCAACTTCTTTTAACATCATAATCTAATCTGCCATAAACAATATCTGAAACAATTTCTGATTCCAAAATAAATATCATATTCAATGGTGTGCTATCAACCAACTTGTATCCTTTTTCTTTTCCTAATTTTTCAAGTGCCTTCCAACTGGCACCATAATAATTTGTAAGTGTATGAATAAAATTTGGGTCATATTCAATAGTGACACTTTTATCTTTTTCCAATCCACCATTATACTCAATTATAACAATTCTTGGTTTATATTTCAATGCTTTCCATATCCAATAATCATTACCATCAACATCTATTGAAATCAAATCACACCCTTCTGTCAATCCATATTTTTCATACAACTCATTTATATTTTCAGCTGTAACAATTTCCTTATTCACCATTTTATTTCTTGGATGTATATCCCACATAATTCCAACAAATCCCAACTGTTCTATAAAGTGCTTTGTATTTGAATATGTCTTTCCATCACCAGCACCAAATTCCAAACTTTTATTGAATTTTATTCCTATTATTTCAAACAATTTTATCAATCTTTTTTGTTCATCAGTTTGACTATAATTTACCATTTCAATACCTCATTTTTGAATTTTTCAATTCTGTTAATCCATCTGTGATTTTCCCACACTTGTTTATAACCATTTTCAGCAATTTGTTTTCTTTCAATGTTATTATTCAAATAATATTTCAATATGTCTAAAAGTTCCTTATATGTTTTCCAATAAACAACATGTTTTTTATCTTCAAAATCCAACTCCAATCCTTCACAATAATGAACAACAGCCATACATTTACACGCCATTATGTTGTAAAGTCTATCTGATGAATATCTAAATGCATTGATATTATTGATTGACAAAGCAATTTTTGAATTTTTATACAATCTGGCACCTGTTAATTTGGACAAAGTTCTGTTGGAATATTGCCCCCAACCACTACCTTGAACCCAAAATGAATCATTATAAATTCCTTTAACAACTGAAATCATTTCCATTCTTACATTTGTTAATGGAAATCTGGCACCATAATTATTACCAGTGAAAACAATTTTTGGCTTATTTCTTAAATATGAACCATCTGAAAAATCATTGAAAACTGATTCTTCAAATCCAATTGGAATAAAATAAACAGGCAAACCATATTTCTCAAATTCACTTACATCTCTCATATTTGTAAATGCTGTATGAAAATTCTTCATTTCACCCAACTCAATCATCCAGCTTGGTGTTTCCAATCTGATATCACCATTCCAATTTAACATAAAAACATTTGGAACAATTGAATTGATATCATTCACCATTTCTTTTGTCATTATATCTGGTGTTTGTATCTGCATAAAAATGAAATCTGGTCTATACTCATACACAGCCCTCAATATTTTCATCTGAAGTGCTTTTACATTTTTATCTTCAGTTAATGTTTTTCTCCAATCAATTACATTGTATTTTCCTAATGAAGCAATTGATTTTCCTAATGATTTTTGAAATTCTGAATTAAGTGCTAAATGTAAAATCACCTTTTGTGTTCTTGATTCCATATGTTGAACATTATTCAATAAAGAAGGATTGACCATTTCATATGGTGGTGAAATTCTTTTTGTAACAGCACCTTCTTTATAATTTCTAACATTTGTTAAATGTAAATGGTGACATTTTATAGACAAAGAAGGGTTCAACAGTTTATATCCTATTTTTTTCAACTCATATGCTATTCTATTATCACAGCCAGCAATTCCCATGGTAAAATTACCATACACACTTTCTTTTATTTTTCCTCTAAACACCCAAACATCTTGACTGTCTTTTCTATTGTGAAAAATACTTTCACCATTTACACAAACATTCCATCTGGTCAAACACAAAACATTATCACTTTTCAAAACTGAATCAATATATTTCAAAGTTTGGTCAAAATAAATATCTGTATTGGAAAGAATATTGATATCAAATTCTAATGTTTTAACATTTATAATTTGAAAAATTTCTGAATATGTCAATCTATTTTCTGTGTATATGTATTCAATTTTTGAATTAAATGAAAATTGATTTTTTGGATACACCTTTTCACAAATAACATAGATTTTATCTACATATTCATTATCAATATTTTTCTGTAAACAAATCTCATATTCCTGAAGTCTATTTACATCCTTTTCATCATACCAAAGTGTAAATAAATTGATTTTACTACCAAACATTATTGAAAATTTACTTTTTTCTGTTAATTTTTGTTCTTGATTTAATATCAGCTTTGAATTTATTTTGTTTTTTAACATGACTAACATTTCCCTTTTTACTTTGTAATGTCAAATTTTCTTTTTTTACAAAAGCATTATTATTGGTTGAAATAATTTTTGTCATATCTGAACCTGATGAATGTGAATCAGAAATTACTTCATGCTGTATTTCAACATTCATTTCCTTCTTTGTCTTGTTGACAATATTTTTAGTTGATGATTGTTGAATCATTTTTATTCCTTTTTATTGTTTCTAATATCTGTTAATTTCAAAAATGGATGATTATTTAATACTTTTGGAAGTTCACCAATAAATTTTTCTGACCAACTATTAACTTTTTGAGTTGGCTGAGTTGGCATTCCATCTTTCCAATTTGTCACTGTATCCTTAACAAATGTTTCAATCCCTCTATTTTTGTAATATGAAATTTTTTCTTGAAGTGTTTTTAAGTTTCTAACATATCCAAAATGATAAACAACATCACCTTCATATTCAACTTCTTTCACAAATGGTGTTCCAACTTTTACACAATCTCTGGTTATGTCTTGGAAATAATTAAAAGAATTCATGTGTATGTATCCTTTTTTCCATCTCCATACTCTTGGATGTTTTGTTGACCATTTACCACCTGCATCTTTTGCTATTGTTTGAAAATTTAACCAAAAGTGTAAAAATGGCATTTTTACAACAACAATACTTTTATTTTTTTCCATTAAATTTATTACATCAATCAGTGTTTCTGACTTCCAAATTTCATCATGGTCAACTTTGACATAATAATTTCCAGTCACTCTTTTTGCTATTTCATTTTGCTTTTCAATTTTGTCTTTCCAAAGTTTTTTAGCATGTATTATTTGTATTTTATTAACTTGGTCAATTTCTGCTTTCACTTTTTCTATAATTGGCAGTGTTGAATCTGTGCTTTCAAAATCTTTTATCTGTCCATATTTATCAACCCTTCCATCAACAATTATTATTTGACTAACAACATTATAAATGGATTTTATTGCATATTCAATATAATCTTCACCATTGTAAATCATTATTCCAGCTGTTATTTTAGGTATTTCACAAACATCCAATAATTTTTCAGCACAATTCCTAACTAAACTGAATGAACCAGCACCATTAATCCAATCAATTTGATTCATAACATCCACTTCTTCACACTTTTGTTTTACAACCTGTATAAGTTTATGAACATCACCAACAGGCACATATTCAATGTTATCTTGATAAATTTCTCTCAACACAGGTAAATCATAAGCAATCACTGGAACATTGAAATAAAGTGCTTCCATTGGTGGCATTCCAAATCCTTCAAAATGAGATGGAAACACCATAACATCTGATTGAGCAATTATCTTGAATTTTTCAACATCAGAAATTTTACCATGTATTTCAACATTTCCAAATTTTTCCAACACTTTTAATTCATCTGGCCATACTTTTCCTATTATGTGAAATTTATAATATTGTGAATCACCAAAATTCTTTAACAATGGAATGAGTGTTTTGAATGGAGTCATTCTTGATACATATACCACATGAAATTTACCATCTCTGTGTTTAATATTAATGTGCCTGTGTTTTATTTTATCAGCAATAATTTGATTAATGCAAGGATACACAACACAAATATCCTTCTGTAAATTTATTCCTATTGTTCTGCCATCACTTTCCAACCATTCAATCAAATATTTTTTACTTTCATTGCTGGGCACCATAATCTTATCAGCACCAAATAAGCACTTCTTGTATCCATCCCAAAATTCATAACTTGAATCACTTCCATCTCTAAATTTTTGTATCCAATTTGGTGATTCAAATACAATCATATAAAGTGGCACTAAAAATTTTTTAGCATAATGAAACGCAAATTGACCACCTTTGACTGGACACCCTATTATTAAATCAAATCTTGATTTTTCATCATCTGACAAATAATTAGGTGATTTTATTATTTGAAAATTGTCATTATAATATTCTTTGAAATCATCTCTAAATGGTGGATTGTCATTGGTTACAACAGTCACTTTAGTATAATGAGACAATAATACAGCTTGGTGAAATATAGAATATCTGCCACCTGTATAATGTGGCATGTGTTCTATGAAAAATGCTATGTGTTTGAATGATTTTGAATTAACACCTGTCTCTATTATCTTTTCAGTCATTTTATTAAAACTTTTTTCAATAAACAATGGTGAAAGTGCTGTTAATAAAGAATTTGTAATGTCAAATGTAGATGATTTCAATAAAAATTGTTTATCAATTATCAAATTGACTTTTTCTGGTGTCTGTGTGATTTGAATTGCTGGAGTGTTTGTGTGAACAGTTTTATTTCTAATGTTCACAATGTTTTTGCCTGTTAACATTGTTTTTCCTTAATTATTTTTTGTCTGCTGGTGTCTTTTTTTCTGGTGCCTTTTTACTTGGCTCAAATACTTTCTTGAATCCTGATGTATTTTGATTCATATTTTTTTTGATTTCAATCTTTTTCATACAAACCATTCCTTGAAATAATTAAAAATTTCATTAAATGAATGAAATCCAAGTGTTTTGGAAACATACATAAAAAATAATATTGCCGCAATAAATCCAACAATCAGCGTTCTGATTGGCTTCTTTTCATATTGTTTTTTAATCCAACCAAATATTGTTTTCTCTGATGTATAATCTATTTTTTTAATCATAGTTTCATATTGTTCTTGTTGATATACCTTATATGAAACCAATTCAGCTTTTGATTTATCTTGTTGAATTTTTATTAAATCAAGTGTATTAGATATTTTATCAAATTTACCATTAACAACTTTATGAACAATGCTTTCAGCTATTTCAGGCACTTTTTCAGCTTGACACAAAATTTCATGTTCTGTAAAATTTTCAACCTTTTTTTCTAAATCATCAGCCTTTTTATCAATATGATTAAATTTTTGAAAAACAGCTTCAACAAATTCATCCATCTTTTCTGACATCAAATGTATTCTTTTCCTAATGTATAAAGCATCTAATTGACTCATTGGACTCACTTCAAGTTTCTTCAGAACATCAATTGAAATATCTGAGCCATCAATAGCAATTTCTTTTCCATCTACAATGTATTTATCAGCTGTTGTAAAGCACATTTTATTTTTTTGTTGCCCCAAATGTTCTTTTTTTTCTTTGTCCATCAACTATTTTCAGCAGGTTTGTCATTTATTTAATGAAAGCAAGCCAGATGATTAAGTCTGGCTTGCATATTTAAGTGATTAAGTGTTATGATTAAGATGCTGTAGATGGTGTATCCAAGTTGTAAATCTGACTCAAAGCACCTTTATACATTACAGTGAAATCCATTCTTTCTGTAATGACATAAATTTTTGTGTCTTCCTGTATCCAATCCATTTGCTTGATTCTAACTTTACGCCTGTCACCAATCACAGGATTGCCCTTGTGAGTGATAACACCATAAGAATCAGTGCAATAAGCAGAATTGATTACAGCAACTTTTCCATACAACTTACCAAATTCACCAGTGAAAATAGTGGCATTTGGGCCATATTTCTCAAGTGTAACAAGTTTTTGGTCATCAAGCAACTGGTTAGCACTCCATGGATTGAGAATGAGAATTAAATTCTGCATTACTCTTCCATATTTCCCAAGATTATACATTGCCTGGCGTGCAAGAGCAGTTGACATATCCAATCCATGAGCATTAACACGATTTGCAGCACGTGTATCATTGGCAATTGAACCAGAAATATCAGCAGCAAGTGTTAAAAGTCCAGGAAAAGCAAGTCTGTGGTCTTTGTTAAACCATGTTGTTTCATCAGCAAGGGATTCAGTTGCAGTTGTTGGTGAATGGTCTGGGTCACCTTGAATCATTGTTTCCTCTTCAGCAGCAGCAAGTGTCATTGCGAAGTGGTCACGAATGATTGTCTGCATGTCCTGCTGAGCATCTTCCAATACTTCTTCAGTTGCATCCATCCTTGCCATGAATTTTTTAGCTTCCAAACGAATTGTTCCAGTGTTCAAACCAGTTGTCTGGGCAGCACCACCCTCAGTTGACTGATAATACACTTTTGTTCCACCCATGATTTTTGGATAATCACGTGTCTTGGAAGTCATTGGAACAACTGTAAATGCTTGTCTCAGAAAGTTCTGGTCAAACACATACTTTATAAATTCTGTAGCCAATGGTGTTGGAAGGAAATCACCACCAGTTCCAGCAGCAGTTGATAATGCTTTACGAATTGCATCATTCAAACTTTTCATTTTTACCTCATTTTATTTTTGAATTATTTAGTTATTTAATTTCAGAACAAATTTACAAAAGCAAACAACAATTATTTTTTGTTAAAAACTAATGATTTGAAATAAACATCAAGTGCTTCTTTCTTTGAATCATCATCCAAATCAACCAGTGCTTTTTCAAGCTCATTTGGTTGTTCAACTGAATCACCATCAACTTCTGTTTTATTCTTTTTAATGAATGAATCATCATCATTGATACCACCTTTTTTCTTTTCCTTAATAACAAAATCAACTTCAACATTGTTTGTATCAATCCCCATGGATTTGACCAATTCAACCATTGATGCTTTGATTTGATTCTGTTTCTTGGTAATTTCACCTTCAGCTGGTTTTTCACCTTCAGCTGGTTTTTCACCTTCAGCTGGTTTTTCACCTTCAGCTGGTTTTTCACCTTCAGTGGTTTCAGTTGTTTCTTCAGTTGTTTCTTCAGTGGTTTCTTCAAGTTGTTTTTTCAAATTGGTAATTTCTGATTTCAAATCACCAATTGCTTTTGTCAAAGCATTTACATCTGCTGACTGTCCTTCTGTTTTGGCTTTGTCATCAGTTTTTTCTGTAGAATTGTCTGATTTGTTTAAGTTTTTCACAACACTATCAGCAATTTCATCCAGCTTTTTTGTTAATGTATTAACAATAGCATCTTTCAACTCTTTTTTCATGTTTTACTCCAATTTATTATTATTTGAATTAATGTTATTTTAATTTTCTACAGGAACACCAATTTGTTCCTCAATTGCTGACATCAAATCAGCAATTTTTGAAGCAAACTGTTCAACCTTAACAGCAAATTCATTTGACAAAGCCATGATTTTTTCTTTTTTCTGAGTTGGGTTCAACTCATCTGATTCCAAGATAGAATAAATTGCTTGTCTGAATGAATAAAAAATATCCCACATGCTGTCCTGAAGTTTGTTGGCTTGCACCATTTCCTCTAATGCTTTGGTGAACTTCTTAACAAATCCTTCATCTGAATTTTCAGTGGTTGTTTCCTCTTCACTTTCATATTCTGTTAATTGTTTTTTAATTTCTGGTTGGTCAAATAAATCTTTTAATGATTTTTTGATAGGTGAAGTCCATGTGCCAACCCCTGCTGGCAATGCTGTTAGTGTCAATTCAAAAATTTCTCCATCTTCAATCTCTGTTATTGTCTTTTTAGCAAAATCATCCCAAACTTTTTTGGCTTTTAATATCCTTCCACCAATACTGTATCCAATCTTTGTTCCGTGTTTTAATTTACTGACAATCTTTTTTACCAATTCATTTTCACTTTCATCTTCCAATGCTGTATCAACTATCACATTATCACCATCATCAATAACTTCATCAACATATCCAACTGTTTTTTCAATTGAATGTTCGTGTTCAACAAATACATTCAACCCTAAAATTTGTTGTTTAATCTTATCAACAAATGACTTGCTCATTCTTTCATCTTCTTTATCAACTTGCGTATTGGTTGCAATACCACGCAAATATTTAATGGTTTTGTCACCTGCTTTTTTCTCTAAAATTTCAATATGTCCATCCTTTTGATTAAGTGGTATGAGTGCCTTAAAAAATCCTTTGTCTTTGGTATCATTAACAATCAACACTGATTTTTTCATGTTATTTTCCTTTATTTGTTTTAATTCTTTTTTCACCCATTTGCCACTTTCTTGTTTATATTCTTGTTTCACTCTGCCCCATGCTGCAATTCTGGCACTATCTTCATTTCCAGTTTCTGATAAAACAGCATTAAAGGCTTCAATCCAAATTTTTTGAGCACCAGCAGGAATATTTTGTATTGTTACTGGTATATCATTTGGATAAGAATATGGCATAATGTTTTTTCATTAAAAAATTTACACACTAAATTTAATTGTCATATGGAAATAAAAATAAATGTGAAGTGACAATTGATACTTATTGAGATTCATCTTGATAATTTTCTACATCACTTGCTCTAACATTTGAACCACTAAATTGATATTTCAAATTTTTCAAAAAATCCATTCCATCTGTTGGTTTATATTCTTTTCCATCTTGACCAACAATAATTTCATCATCACCCAAAACCTCTTT
>WBZR01000570.1_pt1 | contig 33341 bp, 35 predicted proteins | sample 5204231 | NCBI WGS metagenome assembly WBZR01 (sample SAMN12412403, study PRJNA552823) | activated sludge metagenome | isolation source: activated sludge from anammox sidestream of wastewater treatment plant... | place: USA: Virginia | collected 2017-08 | reverse complement strand
CTGCGCAGCGAATTCGCCGGGATCACCGTGTCGGCTGCCGAAAAGGTCATCCGCCAGTCCCTCGATCGCCAGGCTCACCAGCGAATCATCGACGAGACGCTGGCCGAGTCATCGTTCGGCGGGAACAACTAACCCATGGCAGATGTCCAGGCGGCCAAGCGCTACGCCCAGGCGGCGTTCGATATCGCTCGTGACCAGGGAACGATCGCAACCTGGCGCGCCGAACTCGCCGATGTCGCGTCCGTGCTCACCGACTCCGAAGCGGCGCCCGTCCTCGCCGATGGGCGCATCCCGCTCGACCGCCGGCTCGGCATGGTCGGGCGCGTGCTCGATGTCTCGCCGCTCGTGTTGAACCTCGCGAAGCTCCTCGTGCAGAAGGGACGCACTTCCGAAGCACGAGCGGTTGCCGATGCGTTCGATCGGATGGCCGACGAGCACGCCGGCATCGCCCATGCTGAAGTCACCACCGCCGTGGAACTCAGCCCCGACGAGCTCACCGCCATCGAGTCCAGGCTCAGCGCCAGCCTCGGAAAGCGCGTGCGGGCAGTCGGTACCGTCGATTCAGCCATCATCGGCGGCGTCATCGTTCGCGTTGGCGACCAACTCGTGGATGGCAGCGTGCGCTCGCGGCTCCAGCGGCTGCGGCGCGAACTCGAAGGCGCGCACTACTAGAGCCGCCCCAGGAACCAGAGAGAGTAAGGAAGGCCGCAATGGCAGTACGCGCTGAAGAGATTGCCTCCATCCTGCGTGAGCAGATCGAGGGCTTCGGCACGAGCGTCGTGGCGACGAATGTCGGCACGGTGATCGAGGCCGGAGACGGTGTTGCCCGCATCCATGGGCTAGCCGGCGCCATGTACTCCGAGCTGCTCGAATTCTCCAACGGGAGCATGGGCATCGCCATGAACCTCGAGGAGGAGTCGGTCAGCGCCGTTGTCCTCGGCGAGTACGAGGACATCAAGGAAGGCGACGAGGTCCGCTCCACCGGCCGCGTCATCGAGGTCCCCGTCGGCGATGCACTGGTCGGCCGTGTGGTCGACCCCCTCGGCAAGCCGCTGGATGGCAAGGGCCCTATTTCGACGAACCGCACCCGGCCGATCGAGCGCATCGCCCCCGGCGTCACCCTGCGCAAGAGCGTGAACCAGCCGGTGCAGACGGGTATCAAGTCGATCGATGCGATGTTCCCAATCGGCCGTGGCCAGCGGGAACTCATCATTGGCGACCGTTCCACCGGCAAGACCGCCATCGCCCTCGACACGATTATCAACCAGAAGGGCGGCGACCTCGTCTGCATCTACGTGGCCATCGGCCAGAAGGCCGGCAAGGTCGCCCAGATCGTTGGCACCCTCGAGGAAGCCGGGGCGATGGATCACACGATCATCGTCGCCGCCAACGCCTCCGACTCCGCCGCACTGCAGTACCTGGCGCCCTACGCCGGTTGTGCCATCGGTGAAGAGATCATGGAAAGCGGCCGCGACGCCCTCATCGTCTACGACGATCTGAGCAAGCATGCGTGGGCCTATCGCGAGATCTCCCTCCTCCTCCGCCGCCCTCCCGGGCGCGAAGCCTACCCGGGTGATGTCTTCTACCTCCACAGCCGCCTCCTCGAGCGCGCCGCCCGCCTCGAAGCCGGTGGGTCGCTCAGCGCCCTCCCGATTATCGAGACCCAGGCGAACGACGTCTCGGCCTACATCCCGACGAACGTCATCTCGATCACCGATGGCCAGATTTACCTCGAGGCCGACCTCTTCAACGCTGGTATCCGGCCCGCCATCAACACCGGTCTCTCCGTCAGCCGTGTGGGGTCATCCGCACAGACGAAGGCGATGAAGTCCGTCTCCGGGAAGCTCAAGGGCGAGATGTCCCAGTTCCGCGAGCTACAGGCGTTCGCCCAGTTCGGGACGAGCGACCTCGATGCCGCTACGCGACGCCAGCTCGAGCGCGGACAGCGTGCCACCGAAATCCTCAAGCAGCCCCAGTTCACACCGTTGAGCATGTCCGAGGAAGTGGTCGTCATGTACGCCCTGTCCAACGGCCTTCTCGACGACGTGGCTGTTGCCAGGATCCAGGCCTTTGAGGCGGGTATTCGCAAGTTCCTTGCAAGCAACCATCCCGACCTCCTCCAGGCCATCGCCGACCAGAAGGAGCTCAATCCCGAGCTCTCCAAGCGCGTCAACGACGCAATCGTCTCCTTCAAGGAGACCGTGCCCTTCTAGGGGCCGCATCCCGAACTCCGCGGGGCGGACGCTCATCCGCCCGCCCCGTACCTCCGACCAGTGCCACCTGGCACGCCGAACAACCACCGCCGGGAAAGAGCCTCATGCCGACGATCCGCCAGCTCAAGCGCCGCATCGCGAGCATCAAGAACACCGCGAAGATCACGAACGCGCTGCAGCTCGTCGCTGCCTCGAAGATGCGGCGGGCCCAGGATCGCGCTGCGCAGGCACGCCCCTACTCTGAGAAGCTGCGTCTGGTCCTGGCGGGGCTCGCGACGCCGACCGATGATGCGGAACAGGCGACCACGCCTCTCCTCGTTTCGCGCCCCGTGAAGAACATCGCGCTTCTCCATATCACGCCCGATCGGGGGCTGTGTGGTGGGCTCAACTCCAACGTCAACCGGAGTGCTGCCAACTTCCTGGTGATGCAGCATGAGCCTGTGTCCGTCGTCGCCGTGGGGAAGAAGGGCCGTGACTTCCTCGTCCGCGCTCATCAGCACATCACCGCCGAGTTCACCGAACTCGGCGACTATCCCACACAGGCCGATACCTCTGCGATCGCCCGCGTTATCATCGACGACTACCTGAACGAAGTGGTCGACCGCGTCTACATCAGTTTCCCCGATTTCGTGTCGACGGCCGTGCAGCGCCCCACCATCCGGCAGCTCCTCCCGATCGAACCCCCCGAAATGAGCGAGGCCGAAGCAAACGCCATTCGTGGTGACTACATCTTCGAACCATCGCCCGCCGTCGTTCTCGAACGGCTGCTCCCGCGCTACATCGAGATGCAGATCTATGAAGCCGTGCTCCAGAATGCTGCGAGCTTCCAGTCGGCCCAAATGGTTGCCATGAAGAACGCAACCGACAATGCGCAGGAGATCACCCGCGAGCTCACGCTCACCTATAACAAGGCCCGCCAGGAGCAGATCACGAAGGAGCTCCTCGACATCGTCGGGGGCGCGGCCGCTCTCGAGGAGGCGTAGGCTGACAGGATTTGCAGCCGTTATCTTTGATATGGACGGCGTCCTCGTGGACGGCGAGCCGCTGCATTTCGCCACGGTCAACCAGCTCCTCGGCGAAGAAGGCCACTCCATCTCGCTCGAAGCCTACAAACCCTACATGGGTACAAAGACCGGCTGGAGCGATATGCTCCGCGACTACAATCTCCCGCGCGAATCCACCTACTACAGTGGCCGCTACCGCGAACTCGTGCTCGAGCGGTACCGGCGCGAGGCCCAACCACTGCCCGGCGCCATCGATCTCGTGAAGGCCGTCCGTGCCGCCGGCGTGCCACTCGCGGTGGCCTCCTCATCCATCCTTGCGTGGGTCGAAGCATGTCTCGAGAAGATCGGCCTCGCCGGGCAGTTCGACCAGGTTATCTCGGGCAGCGACGTTGCCGAGGGCAAACCCTCACCGGAGATCTATCTCCTTGCTGCCAGGCGTCTCGGCATTGATCCGGCGAGCGCCCTCGCCATTGAAGACGCACCCGCTGGCATCCTTTCCGCCAAGACAGCCGGAATGACGTGCTGGGCGGTCCGCACCGAGTACACCCGGGGCATCCCGCTTCCCAATCCCGACCGTGAGTTCGAGTCGCTCGACCACGTGTCCATTGAAGATATCGTGAAGGCGGTGGCAGCATGACGAATCTCGTACTTCGCTCCGACAGTGGTGGTGTCGCTACCCTCACCTTCAACCGGCCTGAGGCGCTGAATGCGCTCAGTCCCTCGCTTTTCATCGAGCTCCGTGCCCACCTTGACGAGCTCGCCACCGCAACCGAGACGATCGGATGTGTCATCCTGCGCGGTGCCGGGAAGTCGTTCTCGGCCGGTAACGATATCAAGGCCATCCAGTCGGGCGACCGTGCCCCGTCCACGCATTTCCAGGCTGAAACGCTCGACGCCATCGAGGCCCTCCCCCAGCCGGTTATCGCCCAGGTCCATGGCCACTGCTACACCGGGGCGCTCGAAGTGATGCTCGCCTGCGACCTCGCGATCGCTGCCGAGTCAGCTCGCTTCGCCGACACGCATGGCAGGTGGTCGATGACCCCGACCTGGGGTATGAGCCAGCGCCTCCCCCGTCGCATCGGCACCGTGAAGGCAAAGGAACTCATGTTTACGGGCCATCCGATTTCGGGGCAGGAAGCCGCCGCCATCGGCCTGGTCAATCGCTGCGTTACCGACGACGACCTCGAAGCCGCGGTTTCGGGCCTCGCTGCGGAGATCGTGGCCAACTCATGGCATACCCTGCGAGCCGACAAGCGGCTCGTGAATGAAGGCCAGCAGTACACCCTCGCCGAGGGCCTGGCCTACGAACGCAGGACAAGCCCGGGCGCTGGCCCGGATATGGCCGAGCGGCTCAAGTCGTTCGGGTCGAAGAAATCGTAATGGTGAACCCGCTGGAGGTTTCGTGATGGTCGCTACTGCACCCGCCGAGGGACGCGTCGTACAGGTTATCGGCACCGTCCTCGACATCGAGTTTCCGCCGGGCCACCTCCCGGCCATCAACAACGCCGTCAACGTCGTGCGTGATGACGGCACCACCCTTGTTACTGAAGTGCAGCAGCACCTCGGCAACAACTGGGTGCGCGTCCTCGCCATGGACTCCACCGACGGCCTCCGACGCGACTCAAAGGCGTTCGATACCGGGAACTCGATTGCGGTGCCCGTCGACGAAGCTTCCCTCGGACGCATGTTTAACGTCCTTGGCACCCCGATCGACAACCTCCCGGCCCCGGAGAACGCTCCTCGATGGGGCATTCACCGCGAGCCCCCGGCCTTCTCGGAGCAGGAGACTACCCCGTCCGTCCTCGAGACCGGCATCAAGGTTATCGACCTCATCGCACCACTCGTCCGTGGTGGGAAGGTCGGCCTCTACGGTGGTGCCGGCGTTGGCAAGACGGTCGTCATCCAGGAACTCATTTCGAATATCGCCCGCGAGCATGGCGGATATTCCGTCTTCGCCGGCGTGGGCGAGCGCTCGCGTGAAGGTAACGACCTCTGGCACGAAATGAAGGACTCGGGCGTTCTCCCGAAGATGGCCATGGTCTTCGGCCAGATGAACGAGCCCCCCGGCGTCCGCCTTCGTGTTGCCCTCACCGGCCTCACCATGGCCGAGTACTTCCGCGACGAAGAGGGCCGCGACGTGCTCTTCTTCGTCGACAATATCTATCGCTACACCCTCGCCGGCATGGAAGTGTCGGCACTCCTCGGGCGAATGCCGTCCGCCGTTGGTTATCAGCCCACGCTGGCAACCGAGATGGGCGACCTCGAAGAGCGCATCACTTCCACCAAGAAGGGCTCGATCACGTCGTTCCAGGCCATCTACGTGCCCGCCGACGACTACACCGACCCCGGGGTGGCCACTACCTTCGGCCACCTCGATGCTGTCGTTGCGCTCGAGCGCGCGCTCGCCGAACAGGCCCTCTTCCCTGCTATGGACCCGCTCGCCTCGTTCTCCCGGGCCCTCGAGCCGCGGATCGTCGGCCAGGAGCACTACGAGGTCGCTCGCGGCGTCCAGGGCGTGCTCCAGCGCTACAAGGACCTGCAGGACATCATCGCCATTCTCGGCATCGATGAACTCTCTGACGAGGACAAGCTGACCGTTGCTCGTGCGCGCAAGATCCAGCGCTTCCTCACCCAGCCGATGTTCGTTGCGGAGCAGTTTACGGGTACGCCCGGCGCCTATGTGGCAATTCGGGAGACGATCCGCGGCTTCAAGGAGATCCTCGACGGCCAGCACGACGGCCTGCCCGAGCAGGCGTTCTACATGATCGGCAATATCGACCAGGCGGTCGAAAAAGGCCGGCAACTGGCCGAGGGCTAGCCGAAATGCCGCTGACCGTCGAAATCGTTACGCCTGAGCGTATCCTCCGCACCGAACAGGGAGTGGATGCGGTCATTGCGCCCGGGAGCGAGGGTCAGCTTGCCATCCTCCCGCATCATGCCGCGCTCATGACAACGCTCGATCCGGGCGAGGTCGTCGTCCGGCGGGCGGGCGAAGATTCCGCGTTTTCGCTCACCGGCGGGTTCATGGAGGTGCGGAACGACCGCATCACCATCCTTGCCGACCAGGCCGAGGCCGCCGAAGAGATAGATATCGCCCGCGCTGAAGCCGCTCGCGCCCGTGCCGAGGAACGCCTTCGGCGTTACCGCGAACAGGCCGACCGTGACATCGACCAGGCGCGTGCTGCCGCCGCGCTCCAGCGTTCGCTGCTCCGTATCCGCGTCGCCCAGCGGCGCCGTCGCAGCGCGGGCGCCCCTGGACCGGCCGGCCGGCCCTGAGCGCGAAAGCCGCTCCCGCGTTACGCCATCTGATGCCCCGCCCCCTGGCGGGGCATTACTTATGAACGATGCCTTGCCGGGGGTACCGAGTGCTACCCTCGGCACCCGGTAGCGACTGTGTACCCTTCGGCAATGAGCAATCGCCGGACCGAGACTGGCGTGGCCCTTCTCTTCGTGGCATTCGTGATCCTGATGCGTGCCTTTGCGGATGAGGACGCCGAAGTTCCACCCGTTGCGCTTCGGCGAATGAAGGATGAGGCACGCCACTGGGCCTCGATCCCTTCGCTTCGTCTCCAGGTAACCAGGGTTGGATTGGCGGCCGCCACCGCAGAACTCCCGAACGGTGTCGTCACCTGGCGCACCCTCTTCGGGATCGCGTACGGGTGGACTACGATTGACGAAAACCAGTCTGAGACACAATGGAGGTGGAATCGCCTGCTGCTGGCGATCGCCGCCATGCTGATCCTGGAACTCGCCTTGCTGGCCGGCGGAGTGTGGCTTATCTGGCCAACAGTGTGAGCGAATCGTGGGGCAGCCCGTCCCGGCCTTTTGCTCGCTTCACCGCCTTCCCGCTGTGGCGAAGTCCGGGTGCCGTGCGTGGTTCGCGTCGAACCCCTATCCTGAGGCCAAAGCATGAGCAGTCGCGCGCGAGGCCCCAGGTACGTTGTCCAGGGCAGCACCGAGTTGCGCGGGACCGTGCGCGTCTCGGGCGCAAAGAACGCTGCGCTCGCCATGATGTGCTCTGCCCTGCTCACCGATGAGGATGTCCACCTCACGAACGTCCCTGATATCACTGACGTCGATTCGCTCGGTGAACTGCTCGCCAGTCTCGGCGCCTCCGTCGGTCGGCCCGGACATGGCCATCTCGACATAAATGCCGCGCGGGTTGGCACCTACGAAGCACCAACCGAGCTCATCACCGAAAACCGGGCTTCGTTCCAGGTGATGGGGCCGCTTCTCGCCCGCCACGGGTTCGCGGCATCCGCTCCTCCGGGCGGCGATGTCATCGGGCAGCGCCCGATCGATGTCCACCTTTCCGGCTTTGAGGCGATGGGGGCTCGTGTCAGCCGCGAGGGTGAACGCTTCGTTGCCCGCGCCCCTGGAGGGCCGGGAAGCCTCCGTGGAGCACGTGTCTTCATGGATTATCCATCCGTCTCGGGGACACAGAACGTGATGATGGCCGCTGTCCTCGCGCGGGGCCATTCGACGATCGTCAATGCTGCCACCGAGCCCGAAGTCCAGGAGCTCTGCCACCTCCTCAATGCGATGGGCGCGAAGATCGGGGGGATCGGCACCCAGATGCTCGAGGTCGACGGTGTGACCTCGCTCCGTGGCGCCACCGCTCGCGTCATGCCCGATCGCATCGAGGCTGGCACCTATGCGATTGCAGCTGCGATGTGTGGTGGCGAGGTTTCTATTGAAGATGCTCCTGTTCCCGTGATGGATGCACTGCTTGCCAAGCTCCGGGCCGCTGGCGCCACCATCGATCAGGATGAGGGCCGCCTCCACATCGCCCGCACTGGCGAACTCCGTGCCGTGAGCTTCCAGGCGCTCCCCTATCCCGGCCTCGCGACCGACCTCCACGCACCGATGGCCGCACTTCTCACCCAGGCGAATGGTGTGTCAATCATCCACGAGCGCGTGTTTGACAACCGCATGCTCTACGTCGGTGAACTCCGGAAGATGGGTGCCGAGATCGTGAGTACTGGGTCATCCGCCATCGTCAGCGGCCCCACCGAGCTCCATGGCACCACTGTGCGCGCGCTCGATGTTCGTGCTGGCGCAGCCGTCCTCCTGGCTGCGCTCGTCGCCCAGGGCACCACCGTCATCGACGAAATCGGCCACCTCGACCGGGGCTACGAATGCCTCGATGAGAAGCTCCGTGCACTCGGAGCGGAAGTTGAGCGTCTCTGATGGCACTCGAGTTCCTCTCACCCAAGAAGGCCGGTATCGATCTCGGCACCGCGAACATCCTGGTGTATGTCAGGGGCCAGGGCATCGTCGTCAATGAGCCCTCGGTCGTCGCCCGTCACAACCGCGACAACGCTATCGTCGCTGTCGGCGAAGAGGCCCGTGCCATGCAGGGCCGCACGCCCGGGTCCATCCAGGTCATCCGCCCGATGCGCGATGGTGTCATTGCCGATTATCTGACCACGGAGGCGATGCTCCGCTACTTCATCGGCATTATCACCGGGCGCTTCAACCTCATCCGGCCCGAGGTGATGGTCACCGTCCCCGCCGGAGTCACGAGCGTCGAGCAGCGTGCGGTGCGCGATGCAGCCGAGCAGGCCGGGGGCCGAAAGCCTGCCCACCTCATCCCCGAGCCTCTCGCAGCCGCTATTGGCGCCCGAATCCCCATTGGCACGGCACGCGGCAACATGGTCGTCAATATCGGCGGTGGCCGCACAGAGGCGGCCGTTATCTCCCTGTATGGCATCGTCGTCAGCGAATCCGTCCGCATGGCCGGCGACCGCATCGACGAGGCCGTCATGGCCTACGTCCGCCGCCGTCACAATCTCATCATCGGTGAGAAAACGGCCGAAGAGATCAAGATGGCGATTGGCAGCGCCCTCCCCGTCGATGAAGGCCTGAGCACCCAGGTGCGCGGCCGTGACCAGCTGAGCGGCCTCCCCAAGACGATCACCCTCAACAGCATCGAGATCGCCCAGTCGATCCAGGATTGCCTCGGCACCATCGTCCAGTCCGTCCGGGCCGTTCTCGAGAAAACGCCCCCCGAGCTCGCATCCGACGTGATCGACCGTGGCATCGTCCTCACGGGCGGCGGCGCCCTCCTTCGCCATATGGACGAACTCCTTACCCAGGAGACGGGCGTCCCTTGCTATGTTGCCGATAACCCGCTCGAGTGCGTGGCGATCGGCGCCGGTATCGCTCTCGACCACATCGACGTCATCAAGCGTAGCCTGCCCACCGAGGAAGAGAACCTCGTCGGCCTCTTCCCCCAGCCCGAGCGCTAACGCCCTTCCGAGCCTGCCCTGAAGCCGCCTCTGCACGTATGCTGGCCGCGGACACCGGCGCTGCCGCGGGGGCTTTGCAATTTCGCTTCAAAGGATGGATGTCATGCCTCGGCTCACGCCCGCCGACGAGTTCTTCTACCACCAGATCCCAGAACCGCTCCCCAACGTCGTCACGTTTCACGAACACTGGCGCGAGAGCCTCTTCTTCATCACACACCACCCCGAAACCCCGAAGGATGTCCTCTGCCTCACCCTCGCCCACTTCCCGAAACGCGAGGAGATGGACTCACTTCAACTCAACCGCATCGATGGTCAGCCCGTCTTCATGCGGCACGCACGTGATTACGATGGTGACCCCCACACCATGGCTGTCGGACCCGTGCGCATCGATATTACTGAGCCGTTGAAGACTATCCGCCTGTTTGTTGACCCGAAGGAGTCTCCCCTGGGCCTGGACCTTACATTCTCGGCCCGGACAGCCGCTCACGCCCTTCGCCGTGGCACGATGAAGGCAGGCCACGAAACCATTTGGGACCAGAGCCACATGATCCAGTCCGGCTGGTTCGACGGCTCCTACACCGTCAACGGAGAAACGCGCCAGGTCGATCACTGGTGGGGCCAGCGTGACCACTCCTGGGGAATCCGCGACCATCGCCGCTGCCCCATGTGGATGTGGCTCGCAATTCAGCTCCCCGACGGGATGATCAGTGTCTGGAACTGGGAGTACGCAAACGGCGCTCGGGTTTACACCGATGGCTGCTTTGCGCCCGCCGACGGAAGCGACCCGATCCCCGTCATCCGCTTCGAACACGAACTCCAGTGGCTCGCCGCCGATGGCCAGCCGGTGAGCTATGACAGGGATGGTGAAACCGTGATGGGGCTCGGCGGGCATGTCGATATCATGCTCGAAGGTGGCAAGCGTATCGGTATCGACGCGGAGGGGCGTTGGGCCGCGCGCTACGGTGCAGTGGGTGGCGGGCTAAGTGAGATGCACGTCCGGACTGACGATGGCCGCCAGGGCACCGCGATCTACGAGATCACCGGTGCCCACCACTGGCGCTACTTCCCGGTTGCTCGCGCCGAGAACCTGCCCGGCTGATATAACCCCCGGGAATCCCCTGCTACGGTACCGTCGCTAAACAATGCTGCTCTCTGAATACTTTGTTTGAAGTAAACGACTGACTTTGTGATGTAAATCACATTTCGGTTCACCCAATTACGAGACCGTGAGACCATGGCCGCGAAAAGGGGAAGGGAGCCCCTGCGGTACTCAGGGAGGGTTTTCAGTGATTCGTTTCCGTTCGCTTCGCGTGCTTGGCCTCATGGTCATGGCGGCAGGGGTGCTGGGCCTTGCTGCCGCATGCGGAGGAGATAGCACGCCCAAGGCCCCGGCAACCGTTAACCCCAATAGCGTCAAGGTTCCGGGAGCCGATGGGGCGGCCTCGAGCAGCGGCGGCGGCGCCTCCGCCAGTGGCGGCGGTGCGACCATCGTCATCGAGATGAAAGACAACGTCTTCGCTGAAAAGGACATCAAGGTCAGCGCCGGCCAGTCGGTCACCTTCGAGGCCAAGAACGTTGGTGCGGCAGTGCACAACGTCCACATCCTTAGCCAGGCCGGCGAGGGCAAGGACTTCAATAGCGACACCATGATCAATCCTGGCAAGAGCAGCACCTTCCAGGCGAAGTTCACCAAGAAGGGCACGTATAAGTTCCAGTGCGACTTCCACGTGCCCGATATGGTCGGCACCATCACCGTTAGCTGAATTCCCCACGCGAGTCGAGCAATGGCTGCGGGCGAGGTTCTCTCGTTCCGCAGCCGTGCTGTGTCCGGCGCATCCCGGGGTTATGAATCGCAACGTTCGCTCGCCGGGGTTGGCCGATCGGGTAAGTGAGCGCTGGCCGAACGTCCCTAATTCCTGAAAAGGGGCCGTTCGTACGTTCCCCGAGAGCCTCCGGTGCGAAAGATTGTGACTGTAATCACATGCCTGCCGGGCCTACCACCCGGAAGGTAAGCGCATCGAAAAGCCGCGCGGAAGGGACCCGCGGCATACAAGAGGGAGAACAAGAGAGTGATTCGATTCCGTTCAGTTCGCACGCTTGCGCTCGCCGCGGGAGTCGTCGCCGCGGTCATGCTCGGAACTGCCTGTGGCGGCGATGACGACGGCGCCAAGCCCACCAAGACCATCGAGGCCAAGACCCCCGGTGGAAGTGGTACTGCCGCAACTGCACCCAGCACTGATAAAGAACAGAAGGTGCAGGTGCTCTATAAAGATAACTTCTTTGACCCCAAGGATATTACCGTTCCAGCCGGGACCAAGATCAAGTTCGAAACCAAGAATGTCGGTGCCGCGATCCACAACATGGTAATCCTATCCAAGGATGGAGAAGGCAAGGACTATTCCAGCGATACGATGGTACTCCCCGGCAAAGAGAGTGACTTCGAAGTAACTTTCAAAAAGAAGGGTACCTACAAGTTCCAGTGTGACTACCACGTACCTGACATGGTAGGGACTATCACCGTTAACTAGCCTGTGTTATTCATCGCGGACTACGTATGTAAATCCCAGGACGTTCGTCCTGGAGGAGAACCAGGAGAGAGATTTTGGCACTAACACGTCGGCGATTGCTCGAAGGGGCCGCGGTTGGCACTGCCGGCCTGGTGGTCGGTGGTGTTGCCGGGAAGGCATTGAACGAAGGTGACGGTGGCGGCGGCGGTGGCGGCGGCACCACCAACCTGGGCGGTAAGGCTCAGGAGGTTATCAACGCCCGTAAGCTTGCTGCCGAGGACGTCACCCGTGCAGTCCAGTCGTTCGTCCCGCCCGGCCGCGGCGATATGGACGATTTCTACCTCATCTCGTCTGGCGGGCATTCTGGCCAGCTCCTCGTTATGGGCGTGCCGTCCATGCGCATCCTCAAGATGATCGGCGTCTTCACCCCCGAGGCCTGGCAGGGTCATGGCTTCGGGAGTGACTCCTCCGAGCCTGTCATCCTTGCCGGTACCGATGCCAAGAACAAGCGGACCTCTCCATCCCGCGGACCGCTCACGTGGGCCGATACCCACCATCCCGCGCTCTCGGAGACGAACGGCGAATACGACGGCCGCTACGCGTATATCAACGACCGGGCGAACGGCCGCATCGCGATGATCGACCTGCGCGACTTCAAGACCAAGCAGATCCTCGACGTCCCGAACCTCGAGTCATCCCACGGCGGCTGTTTCGTGACTCCGAACAGCGAATACGTCCACATCTCGACGATGACGCCGACCCTTGTCGATGACAGTGACATCGACAAGGCCCTCGACAACTTCAGCAAAGTCTTCCGCGGATTCTCGACGTTCCTCGCCATCAATCCGAAGAACGGCCGCTTCGATCTCGACCGAAGCTTCCAGATCGAGCTCCCGCCGTACACCCAGGACCTCGCCGACTGCGGCAAGGGCGAGAGCGAAGGCTATGCCTTCATCAACTCGTATAACTCCGAGATGGCCACCGGTGGAAACCTCGAGGGCAAGGAGTCGCTCGAGATCGGTGCATCGAAGAACGACTACGACATGCTCCACATCATCAACTGGAAGAAGGCCGAGGAAGTCGCCAAGGCGGGCAAGACGAAGCAGCTCAACGGCATGCGCGTCATTCCGCTCGATGTTGCCGCTGCTGAGGGGGTTCTCTACCTCGCGCCCGAGCCCCGCAGCCCGCACGGCGTCGACGTCGCCCCGAACGGCGCATACATGACGGTTGCTGGAAAGCTCGACCCGCACGTCACCGTTTACTCGATGGCGAAGGTGCTCAAGGCGATCGAAAGCAAGGACTTCGAGAAGCAGGACCAGTACGGGGTGAACATCCTCAAGTTCGACTCGGTTGTCGCTGGCCGCGTTGAACTCGGCGCGGGCCCCCTCCACACCCAGTACGACGACAAGGGCTATGGCTATACCAGCCTCTTCATCGAAAGCGCTGTCGCCAAGTGGTCGCTCGGTGAGCCTTACCACAGTGGCGATAAGGCCTTCAAGCTCGTTGACAAGCTCGCCATCAACTACAACATCGGCCACCTCTGCACCATGGAAGGCGACACCATGAAGCCGGCCGGCAAATACCTGGTCGCCCTCAACAAGTGGTCGATCGACCGCTTCCCGAACGTCGGCACGCTGAAGCCGCAGAACTTCCAGCTCGTCGACCTGACCGGCGAAAAGATGGAGCTCATCTCCGACACGCCTATCGGCATGGCCGAGCCCCACTACGTCCAGGCCATCCGCCGCGACCGGCTGAAGGGCTGGGAAGTGTATCCGCCCGGCACCAACCCGCTGACGATGGAGAAGGACCCCGACGCCATCGAACTCGGCAAGGAGAAGATCGAACGCAAGGGCAACATGGTTGAGGTCTGGGCGTCCGTGAAGCGCTCCAGCTTCAAGCCCGACATCATCCGCGCGAAGCTCGGCGATAAGATCCTCCTCCACCTCACGAACGTGGAAACCGCACCCGACGCCACGCACGGGTTCGCCATTCCGCGCTACAACATCGAATGCTCCCTCGATGCAGGTGAGGTCACCAACGTGGAGTTCACCGCTGACGTCAAGGGGACCTTCGCCTTCTACTGCACGGAGTTCTGCTCGGCGCTGCACCTCGAGATGCAGGGCTGGCTGCTCGTGTCCTAACGGTTCCCTCCGTGCCGGGGAGCGCCGAGCACTCCCCGGCACACCAGCTTCGCGGAACGAAGGGGGACAGAGATATGGTGAGTCGCAGGGGCTTTCTCGCCCTGCTCGGGGCGGGTGGAGTTGCCGTGGTGGGCGGCGGTGCCGTGATCGCGCTGCTCCCGGGCGATGATGGCCCAGGCGATGGCCCACCCAGGATCACATTCGGTGGCGAGTCATGCCTTCGTTGCGGAATGCTCGTCGGTGACCCGCGATTCGCGGCCGGCTGGCGCGATGGCAAGGGCAAGGAAGCCCACTTCGACGACATCGGGTGCATGATCGTCCAGTCTCGCGAGACACCTCCGGCCGCCCCCGCGCATTTCTGGGTCCACGATTACCACACCGAACAGTGGATCGCGGCCGAGACCGCCTCGTTTGCCGTTGACGACTCGATCCGCAGTCCGATGGCCTATGGAATTGCTGCCGCTGCCGCTCCGGACGATGCCCGGAGCCTCGCGCCGAATGTCGAACTCACGAGCTGGTCGAACCTGCTCAACAGCGTCAAAGGGAGAGGATAGGATGTCCATTGCAACGAGGCCGGGGCCCGTAATCCAGGCTGAACCACGAGTGCAGGCACTCATTCATGGCCGCAACTGGTACTGGACCGTTTGCGCGCTGGCCGCTGCGGTTGTCCTTGCGGTGGCAGCCTTCCTTCCGCTCTGGCGGCTCACCCTCACAGCGCCGCAGTACCCTGCCGGGCTCCATCTCACCGCCTATGGCACCCGCATGGAAGGCGACCTGGCCGAGATAAACGAACTCAACCACTACATCGGCGTCCGTGCCATTGAGCCCGATTCTGTCACCGAACTCAAGCTCTTCCCCTACGCGATGGCCGCACTCGTCCTCGCCGTTGCCGCTGGTGCCATCTTCCTCAAGGGCTGGAAGTCACGAACCGTCCTGGCCGCCGCCGTCTGGGCTATTCCCGTCGGCATGCTCATCGACCTGCAATGGTGGCTCTATAGCTATGGCCACGACCTCGACAAGTCGGCTCCCATCCGGACGGCCCCGTTCACTCCACGCGTTATCGGTACCACCAACGTCATCAACTTCAATTCCGAAGCTGGTGTCGCAACCGGTTTCTGGCTCCTCGTTGCCGGCGGTGTGCTCGTTGCCGTGGCGCCCACGGTCATCAAGTTCCTCTGGGATAGCTGGAACAACACCGGCGATGACGAGGCAGAGGCGAAAGCCTGATGAGGCCGGCTGCACTCACGATCGCCTTGCTTGGAGCCGTCCTTTGGGCAGCCTCGGGGAGCGGCGCGAGCGCGGCGACTGAACCATCTTCGAGTATCGCTTCGCTCCTTGAACAGGCCGAGCCCGGCGCGACCGTCACTGTGCCCGCGGGTGTCTATCACGAGCAACTGGTCATAACCAGGCCCGTGGTGCTGATCGGCGAAGGCTGGCCCGTCATCGATGGCGGTGGCAAGGGTGATGTTATCCGCGTCAAAGCCCCGGGTGTCACCATCCAGGGATTTGAGATCCGCAACTCCTCGACCGATGTCTCCGACGAGCCCGCCGGGGTCCGCGTGTCCGCCAATAACTCGGTCATTCGGCAGAACCGCATCTCCGAGGTCATGTACGGCATCGAACTCCAGGACAGTGGCGGACACCTCGTGCAGGACAATGACATCGCGAGTATCGCCCGCTTTGGCCCTGAGCGGCGGGGCCACGGCGTCTATCTCTGGCACACCACCGACAACACGATCGAGGGGAACCGCATCACCACTGCCAAGGACGGGTTCTTCGTTGGCTTCTCCTCTCGCAACCTCATCGAGCACAACACCGTGACGAGCTCGCGGTACGGCATCCATTACATGTATGCCGAGGACAACGAGTTCAACGCAAACCTGTTCGATGGGAATATTGCGGGCGGAGTCCTCATGTACTCCACGAAGATCAACTTTACCGGGAATGAGTTTACGGGGAGCCGCTCTTCTGCTTCGGGTTATGCACTACTCTTCAAAGACGTCGACGATGTGATGGTTGAAGGGAACCTGATGCACCACAACCGGCTTGGCATCGGCATGGAAGGTGCACCTGCGTCGCCGGGGAGATACGTGACGCTCACCGGGAATCTCATCGCCTTCAACCAGGTCGGTATCGAGCTTACGACAACGACTGCTGCTACATTCACCAACAATAGCTTTATGGGGAATATGGAGCAGGTCGTGGCACGTGGCGGTAATGTGCCCGAGCACAATACCTGGTCTGTCGATGGCCGCGGCAACTACTGGGATACGTACGATGGCTACGATGCTGGCAACGATGGCATCGGAGACATCCCATTCAAATACGACGGCAGCTTCGATGCGCTGGTCCAGGAGAACCAGGCGCTCAAGGCCTATGCCTACACCCCCGCGAGGACTGCGCTCGATCTTGCCGCCAGGTGGTTCCCAGCATTTCGCCCCGAGCCAAGGCTGGTCGATGAGCATCCCCTGATGTCGCCGCCAGTCACGTTGCCGTCCCATACTGGTGCCGAGACTCGCCTTGTCGCTGCAGGCGTCGCACTTGTCCTGCTCATTGTTCCGCTCTTCGCGATGCGTCGCGTGTCATCACGTTTCGGGAGGTGGCCGGCATGTTGACCGTGAAGTCGGTAACCAAGCAGTACGGCAAACTCAAGGCCCTCGATGGCGTCTCGTTTGCTCTCGACGAGGGCCAGGTCCTCGCCATTATCGGCTCGAACGGCGCCGGCAAGACAACGCTCATCAGGTGCATCGTCGGGCTGGCGCACTTCCGCGGGACGATCGAGGTCGGCGGTATCGATGCTGCAAAGCGCGGGAAGGCTGCCCGCCGCCTCATTGGCTACCTGCCACAGAACCCCGCTTTCCACGATGACCTTCGTGTGCGAGAAACCGCGGTCTTCTATGCCGACCTCAAGGGCGCCTCGCACGACCAGGCGCGCGACCTCATCGAAGCCGTCGGCCTCACCGAGCACGCCGAGAAGCGCGTCTCCGAACTATCCGGGGGGATGCGCCAGCGCCTCGGCCTTGCAGTTGCGCAACTCGGCGACCCTCGCCTGCTCATCCTCGACGAGCCAGCGTCAGGCCTCGATGTCTCCGCCCGGCTCGAACTCCGCGAGATTATCGTGCGCCAGCGTGAGCTCGGCCGGACCGTCATCCTCTCCACCCACTGGCTCGAAGATGTTCCCTACATCGCCGACCAGGCACTCGCCCTCGATGCTGGCCGCATTGCGTTCTATGGCCCCGTCTCCCGCCTCGGCGAGAACCTCGTCACCAACAACCGCCTCTACCTGCGCCTGAACGGGTCTTCAACCGAAGCTATGCCGATCATCGGGAAGTTCGCTGCCGAAGCCCCCGAGCAGCGCGGCGAATGGGTGGTCCTTCGCTGCCCCGCGTCGGAGAAGGTCGCTCTCGTCGAAGCACTCATCAATGCGGGAGTCCACATTCTGGACTTCCGGCTCGAAGAAGCACCCCTCGAAATGGCCGGTGCACTGGCGGAAAGGAATAACTGATGCACGCCACCCGGATCATCATGCAGAAGGAGCTTCGCGACGCGTTCGAAAGCAAGTGGCTCATCAGCTTCGCCCTTACCTTCGCGCTCCTCGCCCTGGTGCTCTCCTTCGTCCAGGGGAGCAGTGGCGACGCGAGCGCCCAGGGTTTCAACCGCACGACCGCCAGCCTCGTCAACCTCTGCCTCATGCTCGTCCCGCTGCTCGCCCTGGTTCTCGGCGCTGGCGCCATCGCCGGTGAGCGTGAGAAGGGCACCCTTGCCACACTGCTCTGCCAGCCGGTCACAGCCATCGAACTCTTCATGGGGAAGTACCTGGGGTTGATGTTCGCGATCTGGCTGGCCATTGCTCTCGGCTTCGGTGGCGCCGGCCTGCTCGTCGCGCTTTTCAACCCGCTCACCGATATCGGCCACTACGCCCTCTTCATCGGCCTCTCGGCGGTCCTCGCGAGCTCCATGTTGAGCATTGGAATGCTCATCTCCGTCACCTCGAAGGGTCGTGTCCGCGCACTTGCCCTTGCCGTCATGGCATGGTTCGCACTCGTCCTTTTCTATGACCTTGGCGCCGTCTCGATCGCGCTCTGGGTGTCATCCTCCGGGCGGACCCTCACGCTCGCCGCCCTCGGCAACCCTGTCGAGGCCGTGCGCCTCCTTGCAGTCATGAGCCTCGAACCCGACCTGCAGGTCCTCGGCCCCCTCGGCGCCTACCTGGACAACGAACTCGGCCGAGCAGTGAGCATGGGTCTCCTCAGCGTCGGAATCGCCATCTGGACCGCGGGTCCGATTGTTGCCGCCGCTGCTCTCTTCAACCGCCAGGACGCCTGATAACTGTCAGAACGCGGCAGGCGAGACCCGCGAAGGGCGACAACGTCCCGTCCGTGCCGGTATCCTTCGCGTGCACGCAAAGGAGAGACCCAAATGGCCGCCGCCGACTACCTCGCCAGTTCACCCGAAGAGATCGGCATCAGTTCCGAAAAGCTCGAAGCGGTCTTCGCACGGGCGAAACGGGATGTGGATGACGGCATCCTGCCGAGCGCCCAGGTCGCTATAGCCCGGAATGGCAGGCTTGCCGGCATTCGTACGTACGGTGCCGTGAAAACGGACGGCCGCGAGCAACCCGCGACCAATGAGACGCTCTACACCGTGTTTTCGAGCACAAAAGCGGTCGTTGCCGCTGCCGTCTGGACTCTCTTCGAAGATGAGAAGCTGGCGCTCGAGGAGCGTGTCGCCGGGATCATCCCCGAGTTCGGCTCGAACGGAAAAGACCAGATCACCGTCGAGCAGGTCATGCTCCACATCGGTGGCTTCCCACGTGCCCCGTTTGCTCCCTTCGACTGGGATAACCGGGAGCGGCGCCTCTCTCGCTTCGCCCAGTGGCGTCTCAACTGGGAGCCGGGGAGCCAGTTCGAGTACCACGCAACGACCGCTCACTGGGTCCTTGCCGAGATCATCGAACGCCGCACCGGCACGGACTTCCGCGCCTACACACGCGAGCGCATCCTCGATCCCATGGGTCTTTCCGATTTCTACCTCGGGCTCCCGGCCGGACTGAATAGCCGCGTCGCAGACGTTTTCTATGTTGAACCGCCCGTACCACCGCCTGGTGGCTGGGGAGAGGTGACGCCTGACGCCATTTACTCGTTCAACAAGCCCGAGATTCGCGCGGTAGGCGTTCCCGGTGGAGGCTGTATTGGCGGTGCCGCCCAGCTTGCGCTGTTCTATCAGCCGCTGGTGAATGGTGGTGTTACGGCCGAGGGCAGGCGAATCCTGAAAGCCGAGACTATCGCGTGGGCAACGCAGGTACGCACGAAGGAGTTCCATCGAGACCCGATCCTTGGCTACCCGGTCAACCGTGCCCTCGCGGTCGTGGTTGCCGGAGACGATGGCAACGCGGCCCTCCGCGGTTTTGGCAAGACGTGTTCGCCGCGAGCATTCGGACACGGCGGGGCCGGTGGCCAGATCGCCTGGGGTGATCCCGAAACGGGCATCTCCGTCGGCTACTGTACCAATGGATTCCTCGACGAGATCCAGCAGGGCCGTCGGATTACCGCTATCTCGAGCCTTGCCGGCGACTGCACCATCTGACCCGGGCCTCCGGCTCTAATCGATCGAATGACCGGTGGTCAGGCGACCTTCCGGAGCCTTCCGCTGAGCATCATCACGGTTAGCCCTGCTGCCGCCACAAGTGCGCACCCGGCACCCAGCGCGAACGGCGCGCGGTCAGAGACCTGGTCCCAGAGAACGCCCGCGGCGATGCTCGCCGCAAGCGCTGCGAACCCGGTGATCCCCTGGAACAACCCCATAGCGCTGGACCGGATGTCCTTCGGGGCAAGATCAGCGACGAGTGCCTTGGAGACTCCGTCGGTGAGCGCGATGTAGACGCCGTACGTCGCGAATAATGGCCATACCACCCAGTCGCGGTTTGCCTGAGCGAAACCCAGGTATACCCCCGCGAACACGAGCATCCCGGCCACCATCAGCCAGCCGCGCGGAACCCGGTCACTGATCACCCCCGCCGGGAACGAAAGGCCCGTATAGACCAGGTTGTAGCAGACGTAGGCGAGCACTACGAGCGTTGTGCTCAAGCCCAGGTCCTTGGACCGCAGGATGAGAAATGCATCGCTCGAGTTGCCGACCATGAACACGGTCATGACGCCGAGCAGCAGATAGAACGACATCGGCAGGGCGCTCACACCGCGCACGTGCCGCTCGGCACCCGGTGCAACCGGCTCTGGCCTTCGTTCGGGGAGCCACTTGAGTACAAACACCGATGCGATCCCCGGCACAACCGCGAGCAGGATGACCCATCTCAACTGGACGCCTGCTTCGAGAAATGCCAGCCCCACGAGCGGGCCGACGACCGCACCCAGCGTATCCATCGACCGGTGAAAGCCGAACACGCGGCCGCGATTACGGTCGTCAGTGAAATCCGCCAGCAATGCATCGCGAGGTGCTCCGCGGATGCCCTTCCCGAACCGGTCGGAGGTACGGCCCACGAGTGCGATTGGCCAGGCTGTTGCCACCCCGAGAATGAGCTTCCCCACCGCTGCGAGCCCATAACCCGCTACCACAAACGGCTTCCGTGCACCGAACCGGTCGGCCCACCGTCCGCTGATGAGCTTCGTGATGTTCGCGGTCCCCTCTGCTACGCCCTCAACCACGCCTACCGCCAGGGCTGGTGCTCCCAGCGTGCCGGTGATGAACAGCGGGATGATCGGGTAGACCATCTCGCTCGAGAAGTCAGCGAAGAACGAAACGAGGCTAAGAATCCAGACGGGCCGGGTAATCCCCCGAATGTGGAAACGCCGGGTCGGTGTTCCTTCCCCGGCGGCCCCGGCCTTCGCGGTCATAGCCGCTCCTTCAGCCACTCACGAGCGGACTTGATGACATCCGGACCGATTTCGAAGTGCCCGCCGGGGAGCCACCGAATGTCCTTCGGCCCCGGCAACGCGCTGTAGAGTGCCTCGGTTGCGGCACGCGGCACGAGCTCGTCATTCGCCTTGCCGACGATGCGAACCGCCACGTTCTCGAGCAGCGGGATGTCCGAGTCGGGCCCCTCCACTCTTCCCGCGAGCCCGCCTTCGCCCACCAGGCAGAATGCGGCCGCCCTGAAACGGCGATCTCGAGCCACGGCGGAAAGCCCGATCATGCTCCCCAGCGAATACCCCACGAATCCGAGCCTGGCGAGATCTACCGCATAGTTCGCTGCGATTGCATTGATGACCGCTGTCACTTCGTTCGCGAACTGTGCACGCACCGCGGGAAACCGCTCGGGCTGCCGGAACAGCCGCATCGGGTCATGGTCTGTACGGTCCCCGTGGAGGGGGGCATCGATGCCTGCGCACGCCCAGCCTCGCTTCGCCCAGTCGAGTGCTACGTCGCGCACAAAGTAGTCTTCCGAACTCCCCATCCCCGGGTGCTGAATGAGCACGAGCGGAAGCGGTGCAGGCGGGTCGGTCGGGAGAACGAGCAGCCCGGGTACGGCCTCGCCCGCTACATCAAGGCTGAAATGGATCTCCCGGAGGTCCTCGATCAGCTGCTCGCGCGTGTGGAACCCCGGTGTCATATCACAAAGCCTACACGCTCATCCCACTGAGAGGGATAGTAATTGGCCGGGGACGAGCGAGGTGACCGGTGCGGCCGGATTAGTTGCGGTTTGCAGAGCAGGCGCAGCCGCCACCGCCGCAGCACCCGCCATCCGAAGGCATCCCGAACTCCTCCGTCGCCGACCCGCCCCGGCTCATTGCAAACGCCGAGATCGTGCGCTCTGCCCGGTGTCCCTTCGCACATGCGGTTGCTACAGCGGCCTCCGACATCGACCGGCGCTGTTCGAACTTCTCTCGGCAGGTGGGGCAGTAGTACTCGTAGATGGCCATGCGCAAAGTATAGCCGGAGCGGTTGTTACGCCGCGCGCCACCAGCGGCGCTTCTTGCGCTCGGGAACCTCTTCGGTCGGCTCACCGGTAGGAGGTGCCTGCTCGGCAACCTTCGGGCGCGGTGGCTCAGCCACCACGGGCTGCGGGACCGGCTCCCAATCCGGGGCGATCTTTGGCTGGATGAGCGGAGGCTCGACCCCGAGCGGCGGAATCGGCTTCTCGTCGAATGCCGAGAGATCGAGTGCCCCCGCTGCCACCGGTGCTATCGGTGACGGCTCAACCTCAGGGATCTCAATCTTCGAGCCCGCCACGATAGCCCGGGTGATCGCATTCCCGGGCTCGACCCACTGGTTCTCCGCGGACTCGCGCTTGAACTTCAACCCAAGAGACGCGAGCGCTCGCCGGAGCCACTCGATGAGAGTCGCCATAAGGTCTAGACCATAACCCGGCTATCCACCAAACCGCAACCGGAGACCGGGGTTAACCCTCACCCACTCCGGCGAGGAACTCCGCGACCACCCGGTTCCACTCCTCCGCGGCCTCGAAATAAGCCGAGTGTCCGGCCCCCGCGATCTCATGGCGCCGGGCTCCCGGAATGAGCGACTGCGCCTCGCGAATCATCTCCGGTGAGGTGATGCGGTCGTGTTCGCCGACGACGAACATGATGGGCGCCCCAAGGGCTGCGAGCGGGCCGTGCATGCTCCCCCGGTAGCCTGGTGGCGGCCGTCCGAGCAGACCCTTTGGCCGTGATGGGTTGACCGCATTGACCTGCCGGTAGAGCAGTGCCAGCCCCGGATTTGTGGCTTCGAAGCCCGGCGCGAGGGCGTGTTCGCGGAGCCCGGCTTCACCGCGTAGCTCTTGCAACTCGTCCTGGATTTCGCGGATCCGGTCATTCGTTGCCCCTGCCGTTGTGCCGCAGAGCACGATCGACCGGATGCGCTGAGGCCCCAGGCGCGTCAGGCCCGCTACTGCCCGCCCGCCCATCGATTGAGCTACCACGTGCGCCTGCCCGATTGCCAGGTGGTCCAGTAACGCCGCCAGGTCGGTCCCGAGTGCCCACCGGCCCACGCTCATCTCGCCACGCGAAAGGCCCCAGCCACGGGCGTCATACACCGTGCACCGGTACGCCCCCGCGAAGTACGCCACCTGCTGCCACCACGAGAGGTGGTTGCCCCCCGCTCCATGGATGAACACGAGGTCCGGGCCGATGCCGTGCTGCTCATAGTAGATGCGCGCACCGTTGATCTGGGCGTAAGGCATCCTTCGATTCTACCCGAAAGCTGCTGGCTATCGCCGGCGCATCCAGCCAATCGCCCGCGCCCGGAACCCGCGGTCGAACGCAAGCACCGCGGCCTGCGCGATTGCCGTATTGAGGAGCGCCAGGCTTACCCACTGTTCGAATACGAACCCGCCACCGTCGAGCCCCAGCGTCCTGGAGCCCACGACCTCCCAAACCCCGTCGCGCATCGCTGCAATATCTGCGAACCCAAGGTAGAGCGTCGCCATCGTGACTGCGGCCACGAGCGGGGGCCATTCATTGCGCAACTCCCGCCAACCGGCCGCCCATTCCGCCGCGATCACCGGCCCGAACCATGCCACGAGCCAGAGGAGGTAGCTCACCCTCTCCACGGCCACCTCCGCACGACAAGGACTGTGACCGCCACGACGAACACCGCTTGCAGCCCGCGGTAGCCGAGCTTTTCCACTGGTACATCCCACACGGTTGCCGCTACTTTCCCGGCCCCGTAATCCCAGATCCCCTGCTCTATCAGGATGTGGTCGAGTGGAGCCACAACGATAACCACCGCAGCCGCCACGATGGCAGCCGTGGCCAGCACTTGTCCCGCTCCATCCGAACCGTGTGCGGTAATGAGCAACGCTGTGGGGGCAACCATGAAGACGAGGAGAAACTGGAGGAATGTCACCGCTGCTCGATTGTCGAAGCGGCCGCCTCAATGGTCGATTTCTAGCCACGAGTTGGTCAGCACACCGCTCGCGGTGCCGTTACTCCCATGGCCTGGCGTATCCTCTTCCGGATACCGGATAGGACGTCTGCCAGGCGGGCCAACAAAGGAGCATCTCGTGCGCATCGGAATTGGAATCGGCGACGCATTTGGCAGCAACGATGTCGTCAGCGGCCTTCTTGGGCAGTTCGAGCGCGCCGAAGCACAGGGTTTCGCTGCGGCATGGACTGCGAACATCTTCAGCTACGACGCGGTGATGCTCCTCGCACTCGCCGGCCGGGTCACCGAACGCATCCAACTCGGCACATTTGTCGTCCCGACCTATCCCCGCCACCCGGTCGTACTCGCCCAGCAGGCACTGACCGCCTCGGCCGCAAGCAACGGCCGTTTCACCCTTGGCATCGGCCTCAGCCACCGGGTGGTCATCGAGAACATGCTCGGCCTCGACTACTCGAAGCCCATTCGACATATGCGCGAGTACCTCTCGGTGCTGAATCCGCTCCTTGCTGGCGAATCGGTTCATTTCCAGGGCCAGGAGTTTCGCGTCGCGGCGCAGGTCAGCGTGCCCGGTGCGAAAAGACCGCCTGTCCTGGTTGCAGCCCTTGGACCCCAGATGCTGAAGCTTGCCGGCCGCATGGCTGATGGTACCGCCACCTGGATGGGCGGCCCTGGCTACCTCGAGAGGACGGCGATCCCCGCTATTCGCGCCTCTGCAAGTGAGGCCGGGCGCCCCGAGCCGCGCATCGCCTCCGCCTTTCCGGTCGCAGTCACCACCAGGGTTGATGAAGCGCGAACCTCGGCCCGGAAGACCTTCGCTGTCTACGGGCAGCTCCCCTCATACCGTGCTGTCCTCGATGTCGAAGGTGCGGCCGACGCCTCGGGTGTTGCCATCATCGGCAGCGAAAATGATGTCGCGGCGCAGGTCCGCCATCTCGCCTCCATCGGCGTCACCGACTTCGCCGCGTCGATATTCCCCGTTGAAGGCGACCCCGCCGCTGTCGATCGGACGACTGAGCTGCTTGCGGCCCTCGCGCGCGGTACGTAGCACATCTGCCTCCTCGCGCTCTCGATGGCAATCGCAGCGGTGGCGTCCGTCCTCAAACCGCCGTTGCTGTCGAGTCCCGGTCCAGGCTCAGGTAGAGCTCCTCTTCCTGGGCGATATTCAGCCGTATGACCGCGTGTAACGAATACAGGGTCCGCCGGATGTCGACCAGGTCTTCGAGGTCGGCTCCATCCGCTTCAACCGCCACGGCGAGCCGCTCGAAGGCACGCGCCAGGTGGAAAATCTCCTGGTGGGTTCGGCTCATCGCTGCCAACGGATCCTCGCCATCCATCGATGACGCAATGCTTCGATAAACCTGCCGCTCGTCTGCCTGCTCGTGCTCGAGGATTTCGTTCACGGTTTCGCGGGCCGCATGCAGCCGGCCCACGAGATCGCACGCCGGGATGTCCTGGATTGCGTCTCCGATGTCGCGCAGCGAGTCAACCTGGGGGAGCAGCTCACGATGTTCCTGTCGTAACCGGGTGGCCAACTCAACCGGGATCGATGACCGCGCCTCCTGCCGATCTCCACGCAGCGCTCGCAGCGCATTGAGAATGGCCGCTGCATCGATCCCCTCCTGTAGTACGGCCCCAATCACTGGCGCCAGCAGTCCGAATGTCGCGAAGCCCATCGCCACGAACGACAATGCCATGCCGAAGACCATGCTTTGCATGGCGATCCGGCGCGACCGCTGTGCAATCTCGATCGCTTCCACCAGCCGGTCGAACCGGTCGACCACCAGGACAACGTCCGCCGCCTCCGATGACGATGTGGACCCCCGCGCACCCATTGCGATACCAACGTCGGCCGCCGCCAATGCCGGTGCGTCGTTGATGCCGTCTCCCACCATCAACGTGACCCGCTCCCTCTTCGACCGTCGCACGGCCTCCACCTTCTCCTCCGGCGCGAGGTCGGCGTACACCCGGTCCACCCCAATGGCCGAACCAACCGAGTCGGCTACCGCGGCATGGTCGCCAGTGAGCATGACAGTCTCCTGGATACCGCGTCGTTTGAGCATGCGCAGCGCCCGCGGCGCATCGGGGCGAATCGGGTCGTCAAACACGAACGCGCCAACGAGCTCACCATCGATCGACACGAAGATCGCCGATCCTTCGTCGCGCATCACCCGCCTCCGGAACGAACTGTGCGCCGTATCCATCCGAAGCCCGGCGGTCACCAGCGCAAAGCTCCCGAGCCGCAACCGCTGGCCATCCACTGTTCCCTCGATGCCGGCGCCCGGCTGCTCTGAGGTTTCTGATGGGAGGGAGAGTTCGAGTCCACGTGCCCGCGCCTCGCCAACGAGCGCACTTGCGAGGACGTGTGATGACATCTGGTCGAGCGACGCAGCCAGCCGCAACAACTCTGCTCCGTCGAGCAAATGGTCATAGAGAGCGGTACGCTGCAGCCGTGGCGCGCCGAGTGTGATGGTCCCTGTCTTGTCGAGATAGAGCGCTTCTGCACGCCCGAGCGTCTCGATCGCCGCACCGCCTTTTACCACGATGCCTCGCCTTGCCGCCCGTGATACGCCCGAGACGATCGCGATCGGCGCGGCCAGCAGTAGCGGGCACGGTGTTGCTACCACGAGCACCGCGAGCGCTCGAACAGGATCCCCGGAGATGAGCCATGCAAAACCGGAGACCCCCAGCGCTGCCGGCACAAAAAACCGCGCATAGCGGTCGGCAAGCCGCACGAGCGGCGCCTTCGACTCCTGCGCCTCGCGCACCATCCGGATGATGCCCGCGTAGGTGCTTTCGGCGGCCGTGCTCGTCGCCCGGATCTGGAAGGCACCACCGGCGTTGCCCGTGCCACTCCGCACGCGCCCACCGAGCGCATGTTCCACCAGCCGTGACTCACCCGTGAGCGCCGATTCGTCGACGACCCCGGTGCCGTTCACCACGATCCCGTCGACCGGCAGGATGTCGCCCTCCTTGATCACCAGCACATCGCCCGCCTCGACTTCGCTCACAGGGATCGATTCCAGGCTGCTTCCTCGCAGCCGGTGAGCCGACCTCGGTGCACGCAAGAGGAGCGACGAAAGCTCCCGCTGAGCGCGGCTGGCCGCGTATTCCTCGAGCGCCCTCCCCGTCACGAGCATCAGCCCGATGACCGCAGCCGTCAGGAATTCGCCCAATGCCAGCGCTCCGGCGATGGCGATAACCGCGATCACATCGACACCGGCTGACCTCCGGAGCAGGTCGCGGGCCATTTCGACGAGGATCGGCGCAAGAGCGATGGCCGCCGTCGCTCCCCAGAGGCCATCGGCGGCCTGCCCGGCTCCGCCCACCCATGCAACTGCCCCGCCCGCGAGGCCAGTAATGGAGATGATGAGCAGCCAGCCCGTGAGGTTCGAAAGGGCTCCCCGCAGGAGGCGGAGTAAAAAGTCCATGTGATCCGAGCCTATCAGTAGAGCCCTGGCCCGGGTATGGCCACACGACGCCACGCCACCCGCCAGTCGTCCCCTGGCCACCGTACAATCCGGGCGTACCACGTCACCTGTCCGGCCCGTGACACCGCTGTGAGCCGAGACTGAGATGGTGAGGCCAGTATGCCCGAGAATCAGCCCGAATCATCCGAGTTGCTCGAGACCCGTGCTCTGCACAACCGCATTCTTGCCCGGTCGCAGGAACTGAGCCGCCTGCGGGATAAACTCCCCGCCGAGGTCCTCCGCGCCATGGAGCACGAGATCAGCCGCCTCCAGTCCGAACTCGATCAGCGAGTCGCCGACGAGACCGAATCCTCGGACTGATCTGGTTCCAGCGGGAACTGCGCTCGCACGGTCGTTCCCATCCCTGGTATCGCATAAAGGGCGAACGTACCCCCGACCGCATGCACCCGGCTCTTCATCCGCGTGATCCCAAGCCCCGGGCGCATCGATGCCGGGTCGAAACCTCCACCGTCATCCTGGATGGTCACCGAGATCTCCCCGCCATGCTGGCGAAGGTCAATTCCGACCCGCGAAGCTGCACTGTGCCGCACGATGTTTACCAGCGACTCCTGGGCGATATAGAAGATGGCCTCGGTAACTGCGGATGAAAGCGTCGAGAGCGACTCGGCGTGGATGTTCACGACTGATGTCATGCTCGTCGGCAGCAGCTCCTTCACCAGCCGTGGGATCTCGTGTCGCAGGTCGGGCGAACCCCTGGGCTCTTCCAACTCCAGCACCGCCGCATCAGTTCGCAGATCCTCCAGCATGGCTTCCATGAGCATGCGCAGGGCTTGCACGTGCTGCTCCGCATCCGTATTCCCCGCCACTCGCGCGGAGACCGCATCCAACTCGAGGCCTACCTGGAAAAGAGTCGCGACATAACGGTCGCGGAGATCCTGCGCCCGGCGCTCCTTCAGGGCAGTCTCCGCCGAATGCAACGCACGGGTATCCCGCACAATCCGTGCCAGCGCGACGACCGTTCCGTCTTCATCGCGCACTGGAAACGCCGTGAATGCGACTTCTATCAGGTGACCCCTCGCATCAACCCGTCTCGAGGAGAATGTCCGATACGGTTCGCCCCGGCTCACCCGCATGCGGATCTCGCGGAGCTCGTGTTCATTCCCGTGCTCTACCAGGAACGTCTCATCCTGGCCCATGACCTCGTCTGCACTGTACCCAAATAGCCGCTCCGCTGCCGGGTTCCACGTTTCGATCTTCCCATCAAGCGAGGTCGTGATGATCGGATCCTCGGCCTGCAACACAACCTGCGCGAGCCGCTCAGTGAGTTCGCGGTCCACTCGCCATCTCCTCCTCCCGAAGGCCCGATTGTAATTGTTCACGACAATAGGCGTTCAGATAGCCAAATGGGCGTTTGAACATGGCCACGTGGCCGTGAACGGCGACTGCATCTTCGTGGGAAGCTCTGCGACATGGGAAGTGAATCCACCCCCACCCTCTGTGTTGTCAGCACCGACCCGTCGCTCCGTCATTCCCTCGCACGTTGGGTCCGCGAACGCGCGAGCCTTCCCCTTGCGATCAAGGAACTCGACTCGTTGTCCGACATCCCGTTGAGCTGTGTCGTTCTGACTACCGCCGCCGATTGCCCGCCCGCACGCGCCGACCGGCTCGTCCGCGATGGGTCGAGGCTCATCGTCGTGGCGGCGTATCCATCCGATCTGGCAAAGGCCGAGTACGAGGCGGCCGGCGCCACCTACCTGGCGATGTCGAGTGACACCGGCCCGCTCGAACATGCCGTTCTCGCAGCGGTTGCACCATGGCCCGCTTGAACGAGCAGGAGAGGCTCAGATCCGCTGTCATGCCCAATCGGTCTGCGGTTGACGATTAGCCCCCGTTCGAGTCGACGTACATCCGCGTTCCACGATTCGCAAGCACCCACTGCAGCGCATATGCCACGGCTTCGCGCTCACTGTGGAACAGGACCGACGTCCCATCGTCGAACGTGACTACCCACGACCCGGCTGACCGCCGCACGCGGGCTACGGACTTTTCCATTGTGCTCCTGGTGAAGGCCGGCTCCGGACTCCAGCCCGCCTAGTGTTTAACATGAACCGATGATTTGATCTAATCGGTATACGATATTACATCACGAAATGATACTCGAGTTACGGCCGCTGGTGACACGGTCAACCGGCGGCTCCTGGCTCAGCTCACTTCGTTCAGCATCGGCTCGCCGCGGCCCCAGCGACGCAGGTTCTCACAGAAGATGGCGAGTTGCCGCCGCTCATTACCAGCCGAGACCGCCGAGTTGTGAGGGCTGATGATGACGTTCTCCATCCCCCACAACGGCGACTCGGACGGAAGTGGCTCCGGCGTCACGACGTCCAGGTAGGCGCCACCCAGGTGTCCCGACCGAAGTGCCTCGATCATTGCCGCCTGGTCGATCACTTCACCGCGTGCGATGTTGAGCACACGCGCCCCCTTCGGGAGCAGCGCGATCGCCTCTCCACTGATGATGTTTCGTGTTTCCTCCGTGAGCGGGCAAGAGAGTACCAGCCAGTCGGCCCACGGCAGGACCTCCGCCAACTCGGCGGGCGTGACGAGTTCGTCGACGGTGTCTTCTGTCGTGCGGGGGCTCCGCCGTACGCCGATCACGTGGAGTCCGAGCGCCTGCCCGAGCCGCACGATCTCTTTGCCGATGGCCCCGAGCCCAAAGACCACCATCGTCTGCGTTCCGAGATCAGGTGGGTTTGCCTCGCGAATTGGCCGCCATTCGGCCCGCCGCTGCGATTCACCCCAGGCAAGGAACGGACGAGCAAGCATCAGGACTGCCCCGATCACGGTCTGGGCAATCGGCATGGCGGTCGAACCCGATGATGTCGTGAGCTTCACCCCCCGGCTGAGAAACCGCCCGAATACCGGGTTGTCGATCCCTGCATTCATCACGTGGAGCCAGCGGATATGTGGCGACCCCTGCGCCGCCGCGAAGAACGAGCGCCCGAAGTCGGGGTACAGGTCGCCACTGTAGAAGGAGAACTCCACCTTCTCCAGCACATCGGGTGTGAGCCGTGCAGCCGGATCTTCTGGCAGCAGGATGGGTTCAATCTCGATCCCCCCTGCCGCGGCCGCAGCGCGGATCTCGTCGCCGCCCAATTCCAGCACACGCGGTGAACACAGGAATCCTGTCATCGTCTGTCCCTCTCCCAATGCGGCAACGGCGATTGCTGCCGTTTATCTCCCCTTGAATACAGGCGGGCGTTTCTCGAGAAACGCCCGCCGTGCCTCGACGCCGTCCTCACTTGCGAACGCCCGGCCGATACTCGCAATCTCCAGGCGAAGCTGCGATTCGAGATCGATCTCGGTGGTCGCCTTCCTCACCGTGCGCTTGGTTAGCCGCGATGTAACCGCCGAGATTCCGGCAATCTGCTGGCAATACTCCGCGAACCGTTCGTCAAAGACGCTGTCGTCTACCACCTCGCCGACGATCCCGAGGCGAAAAGCCTCCTCGGCATCGACCGTCCGGTTCTCCAGCAGAAAACGCATCGTCTGCTCGTAACCGATGGCCTGTGCGAGCGTCCACGTCATTCCGCCGTCGGGCGAACCGCCGATCCGCGGATATCCCGCAAGGATACGTGCTCCGCGCGCCATGATTCGCGCGTCCGCCGCCAGTGCCAGCGAAAGCCCGCCGCCAACGGCGACGCCATTGATCCCTGCCACAATCGGCTTCTCGCAGTGCAGACGCATTCCAATTGGGAAGTTGCTGATCCATGCCAGGTCATCGAGCTGCTGTGCGAGTGGCGAAAGCGGGTTGTGGCCCGGCCCCATCCCCTTGAGGTCGAGCCCCGCGCAAAACGAGTCCCCCGACCCGGTGATGCCAATCACCCAGGCATTGTCATCCCCTGCGGCTGCCTCCACTGCTGTGATGATGCCCCAGGCAAGCTCGTCGTTGAGCGCGTTCTTCGCCTCCGGCCGGTTCAGCCGGATCATCCGCACATGCCGGTCATCGCTGGTCACTATCGCGGCCATGTCCGAATCACCTCCCGGGGGAATTATCGTGTCCCGTGGCAAATGGCCACCGGCGAGCGTCAGCTACGTGGAAGGCCAAGGCCGCGTGTCGCGATAATGCTCCGTTGCACCTCCGACGTCCCCCCGGCAATGGTCCGCGACACCGCGTTGAGGTAACCCCGGCGGATCTGGTTTGCAAGCGCCTCCGAGGCCAGGCTCGCCTCGCCCGACATCCCCAGCACCTGCATCGCCGCTGCCATCATCCGCTGCGACCACTCCGTACCGAAGACCTTCGCACTCGATGCCTCGGCGTTCGGAACGAGCCCGTGGCTCTGCATCCAGGCCACGCGGTAGCACATCAGCCGCCCCACTTCGAGCTCGAGCGCCAGCTCGGCGAGCCGCATCCGTACCGCCGGGTTCAGGAGGTGAGCCTTTGCCTGCCTCCGCGCTTCGTCCATGACGTCGTGGAACAGGAACTCCAGGTCGATGAGCCGCTCGATCCCCGAGCGCTCGAAATCGAGGTGCTCCGCCAGGATGTACCAGCCACGGTTCTCATCGCCCACCCGGCGGTCTACCGGGACGCGCACCTCATCGAAAAATACCTCGTTGAAGTGGTGCTCGCCGGTCATGTCCGGCAACGGCCGGATTGTCACGCCTGGTGCTCGGAGGTCAGCCATCAGGCAGCTGATCCCCTTGTGCTTCGGCGCGGCCGGGTCGGTCCGCACTACGAGCCAGATGCAGTCCGACTCGTGGGCGTTCGACGTCCAGATCTTCTGCCCCGATACGACGTAATCGTCGCCATCGCGCACCGCCCGCGTGCTCACGGCCGCGAGGTCCGAACCGGCCCCTGGCTCCGACAGCCCGAGTGCGAAACTGACGTCCGCGTTCATGATCCGCGGAATCCACTCCCGCTTCTGCTGGTCTGTTCCGTGCAGCACGAGCGATGGCCCCACCTGGCGTTCGGCCACGAAGTGATAACCACGCGGTGCGTTCGCAAGGATCATCTCCTCGGTGTAGATCATCTGCTCGATCGCCCCGAGCCCCCGGCCGCCGTATTCCCTGGGCCACGCGATGCCAATCCATTTCCGCTCGGCGAGTTTCTTCGAAAATGCCCGGTCGCTCCCTCGCGTGGGGCGCGTATCGCCGAGCTCCTCTTTCAGGAACTGCTTGAGCTCCTGGCGGAACTCCTGCTGGGCATCGGTGAACTGAAATCGCATCGTATTCTCCTCGAATCACTGGCCATGGTGGTTATCGGAGTACACCCTCGGCCGCGAGCGTGCCAATCGTATCCTCATCCAGCCCCAGCGTGTCTCGTGCCACCTCGAACGTGTGCTCACCGAGGAGGGGTGCCGCAACAAACGGTCCTGCCTCCATCCCGTCAATCCTGAAGCTCGCTGTTAGGACGTGATGGACGCCGAGGTAGCGATGCCGCAACGCGCGAAACAGCTTCCGGTGCACGAGCTGCATGTCCGCGAAGAGGTCCTCCACCTTCGCCACTGGCGCCGCCGGGACTCCCGCCTCCTGCAGTGCCGCCGCGAGATCGTCTGCTTCCATGGTGTGCGTGCGCGAGGCGATCATCGTGTCGAGTTGTTGCTCGTTTGCCTTGCGGCCGGCGGCTGATGAAAACCGCACATCGTCGTCCAGCCCGAGCACCGATACGAGCGTGCGCCATTCATCGTCCGTCCGTGCCGTGATCGCAATCCAACAGTCATCGCCGCGGCATCGATATGCGTTGTTTGGTGCGAAATCAGCGCTGCGGTTCCCCCGCCGGGTTGGTTGCGAAGCATTGAGTTGCTGGTCCAGGAGTAGTGGCGCAAGGAAGTGCAACGATGATTCCACCTGCGCGTGATCTATCCGCGTCACGAACCCGGTGGTCTCCCGCGTCTCGAGCGCAATGAGGATGGCACTCAGCAGCAACGGCCAGGAGAGAAAATCGGTGTACGCCGAGTACGGCC